>Ga0307379_10002167_pt1 | contig 29512 bp, 18 predicted proteins | sample UN2MG_FD_202237 | JGI IMG/M metagenome (GOLD analysis project Ga0307379, IMG submission 202237) | Soil microbial communities from Risofladan, Vaasa, Finland - UN-2 | ecosystem: Environmental > Terrestrial > Soil > Coastal area > Acid sulfate soil | place: Finland: Risofladan, Vaasa | collected...
ACTCCTGAAGGCCGGCATACGCTGCATAGACATTGTACAAATGGGGCTTCCTTACTGGCACACCCAAGGGGACACCCCGGACAAGTGCAGCCCTGCTGCGCTCGAAGCCGTGGGCCGGACATTGGCCGTTGTGGTATATGGCCGAGCCTGGGGAAGATAATATAAAAAAAATGTAACATTCTGCTGCAAAATGAGTTATATTATAAAATATTGCCACATTTCAATTTGGTCATATCTTTAATTCAAGTTTCACCCACCGGACAACACAAGTGCTTAAGTGAATGTTAATTACAGGAGGGATTAATGCGTAAAAGTAAAGACACTGACTCAGGTTTTACCCGATCCGATGGGTCGATAAACCGCCGGGATTTTCTCAAAACGTCATCCATGGCTGCATTTGCTGCTGCCGCCGGTATCGGCGCTGGTTTCAGCGGCGCATTTGGGGCCGAGGAGCGGATCACTGTTAATGGCCTGGCTGGCACTGTGCTGGGCCGGACAGGGCTCAAGGTAACCAAGGTCTCGTTCGGGGGTATGCTGATCAGCGAACCGCCGGTGCTTTTGAGGGTTATCGAGCAGGGCATCAAGCTCGTGCACACGGCGCCAGGTTATACGAACGGGCGCAGCATGGAGGCTTTCGGCCAGACATTTAAAACGAAAGGGGTCCGCGAAAAGGTCGTTTTCGCCCTCAAGGAACGCCCTGAAAACCTCGATGCCTGCTTGAAAGCGCTCAATACCGATTACGTGGACATTCTCGTGCCGCCCTTGCACAGCCTCGGCGAAATCAATGATCCGAGCATTCCGGGAAACTTCGAGAAGGCGAAAAAAGCCGGCAAATGCGGTTTCATGGGCTTTTCCTGTCATTCAGATATGACTAACGTCTTAAATCGAGCCCGCGAGCTGGGATATTTTGATGTTACCCTGATGAGCTATTCCAATGCCGACAATGCCGAATTCGTGGCTGCGGCCAAGGCGGCCAACAAGGCGGGCATCGGAATCATGACAATGAAAGGATTGCCCAAGAATATCGCCCGCAAGGCGGACGGTTTCGATATCGATACCGCTGCCGCCTTGTGTGGCGCCATGGTGGGACCGAAACATGCGCACACGGTACTCGCTTCCATGAGCAGCTTCCAGATGGTGGACAACTACCGCGAGGTTCTGGAGACAAAACTGGGCTACCGCAGCCGGATGCTCGAAGACCGCTACTGGGCGGCCCAGAAGGGCAATTATTGCTCCATGTGCGGCACCTGCACCGGGGTTTGCCCTGCCGGAGCAAGTATACCTCGTATCCTGCGCTACCGGATGTACTACAAGGATTACGGGCTGACAGACTACGCGCGCGCCAAATACGCCGCGCTCGATCCGGACTCAAAACACTTGTCCCGCCTGGATATCGAACGCTGTGAGAGTATCTGTTCGCGCAGGCTCCCCTTGGGTTCGATGCTCGAGGAGGCGCACAGCCTCCTGGGCTGAAAACAGGCTTCGATATAGAGCAGTCCGGACGGTCAGCATTCAGCCAGGCCGCCCGGGGGTAACAAATTAAGTTTTGCTCAAGATTATTTATAAACTTGAACACTGCAGCGGGCCGGCATCTTTTTTAAAAAAATACCATAAGTTGCTCTATCGCAGAGCGGAGCAAAGCAAAAAAGATGCCGGCCCGCCCCCTTTCGGCACTGATCCATTTATCAAAATAATCATCCCGGTAAATAGGTCTCTTTTTATGGCAGGAATCAAAAGTATGAAAAAAAACGTAGCGTTCCAGGCTTAAATGATTTATTTTATCAAATAATGCTGCACATTATATTGTTCATTTTTTTATCTGTTACACCCCCCAGAGACATCACAAAAACTTAGCAAGTAGTATTTTCAGGAGGAATACATGCGCGCAAGACAGGACATCAGGTTCGGTTCCACTCAACTGGCGGACTCGATCACCCGCCGGGATTTTATCCGGACATCCTCGATGGCCGCAATTGGAGCCGCTGCTGCCCTGGGAGCCGGTTTCAGCTCTGCTGGCGGGGCCGCTGACAGGCTCACAGTCAATGGTCTGCCCGCTACCGTATTCGGCAGGACAGGCCTTAAAGTTACCCGGATCTCTTTCGGCGGAATTCTTCTTAATGACCCTCCTGTCCTGTTACATGCAATTGATCAGGGCATGAACCTTGTGCACACCTCGCCGGGCTATCAGAACGGGCGCAGCATTGAAGCTTTCGGCAGGATTTTTAAGACAAAAGGTATCCGTGATAAATTGGTGCTGGCGCTCAAGGCGCGCCCTGAGAAACTGGATGAAGGCTTGAAACTGCTAAATACCGACTATGTGGATTTTCTTATCCCTCCCATGGACAGCATCCATGAGATCAGCGACCCTCTATTGCGTGAAAATTTCGAAAAGGCCAGAGAGGCCGGTAAATGCGGCCACATGGGTTTTGCCTGCCATACTCATACGGCTGAGATCCTTGACCGGACCCGCGAGCTGGGCTTCTACGATGTAATCTTGATGAGTTATGCCAGCAAGAGCCCGGCTTTCCTGGACGCGCTTCAAAGAGTCAGGGAAGCTGGTATCGGCATCCTGGCCATGAAAGGACTGCCCAAGCGGGCCTCCGAAAATCCCGGAGAGGAGGAAAGATCGCTGGTCAGCTCTCTGTGCACTTCCATGGTCGAGCGATATCATGCCCATACTGTGCTCGCTTCCATGGCCAGCTTCCAGGCCGTGGAGATGTACCGGGAAATCCTGGAAACCAGACTTGGCTACCATAACCGTATGCTTGAAGACCGCTACTGGGCCGGGCAGAAAGGCAATTACTGCGCCATGTGCGGAAATTGTTCGGGATTTTGCCCGCAGGGTGTGGAAATTTCCGACATAGTCCGCTACCGCATGTACTATAAAGACTACGGCCTTACCGGATACGCGCGGGCCGAATACGCCGCTCTGAATAAAGAATGCAGCGCCTTGTCATGTCAGGAATGCGGGCTCTGCGAACAGGTCTGCACCCGGCAGCTTCCGCTGCGTGAGATGCTCAGGGAGGCTCATACCCTATTAGGCTGAAACAGAGCATAATGGAACAAAATAGAGGCAAAGTCCTATATAAAAAAACTACCACCCCGAGCTTTTTACTTTCCATCTCTTCTGAATATTTGGACTGATAGTTTTATATTATTACGAGCAGAATTCCAGGAGGCTTTAATGGGTGATAGCAGGAACTCGCAGAGCATGGGAAAAATATCCGCAGAATTGGTATCCCGCAGGGATTTTCTGAAAACAGCCTCGGCAGCCGCTCTCGGCGCAGGGGCTTTCGGCCTTGGAGCAGGTTTCGGACGCCTTCAGGCTGAAGAGCAGCTTGCAGTGAACAGCCTGCCTGCCTCTGTGCTTGGCAGGACCGGTCTCAAGGTGACCAAAATCTCTTTCGGCGGGGTTCTCATTACAGAGCCGCCGCTCCTTATCAGAGTAATCGATCAGGGGATAAACCTGATCCATACAGCTCCTGCTTACCAGAACGGCCGCAGCATGGAGGCATTCGGCAAGGTTTTTAAAAATAAGGGACTCCGCGACAAGGTCGTTCTCGCACTCAAAGAGCGCCCCGAGAACATCGATTCTTGCCTGAAAGTGCTCAATACCGATTACGTGGACATTCTAGTACCGCCCATGACCAGCCTGGCGGAAATCAGTGACCCCAGCGTGCCGGATAATTTCGAGAAAGCCAGGAAAGCAGGCAAGGCCCGTTTCATGGGCTGGGCCGGCCATAATAATACGACCGAGATCTTTGACCGCGGCCGCGAGCTCGGCTATTACGATGTGACCCTGATGAGCTATGCCAATATCAGGAACGCGTCTTTCCTCGAGGCGGCCAGAAAAGCCAGAGAGGCCGGGATCGGCATTTTCACCATGAAAGGCCAGCCCAAACGCAATGCAGACGGCTCGACCGCGGAGGAGGCCGCCACTTTTACCTCTCTCTGCAGCTCGATGGTAAACCACCAGCATGCCCATTCCGTTCTCGCCTCCATGGGCAGTTTCCAGTCAGTGGATTTCTACCGCGGCATGCTCGAGACAAAGCTGGGCTGCCGCAACCGGACTCTTGAAGACCGCTACTGGGCGCAGCAGGAGGGCAATTATTGCTCCATGTGCGGCAACTGTGAAAAAGTCTGCCCTTTCAGTGAAAACATCCCGCGCATCCTGCGCTACCGCATGTACTATAAAGATTACGGGCTGAAAGACTACGCGCGCGCTAAATACGCCGCGCTCAACTTCAGCTCCAGCCAGTTGACAAGCCAGGACTTGGAGTGCTGCGAGAGTGTCTGTTCCCGCAGGCTCCCTTTGCGCTCCATGCTCGATGAGGCTCATAGGCTCTTGAGCTGAATATCTGGTTAAAACCTCTAATACCAAGTTGCAAATAAAATGATATTTATTAATCAGGTCTTGCCTGTCGAATATTGATTTCATTTTATAGCTGTCAAGGAGTCGGAAGACAGGAGTCAGGAGTCAGAATCCCTCCCCTGCCCGGATTACAGCCCTTGGTCATTCATATACTCAGGGTTTGATGTTTTTGGGCGGGAATGGGGCTTCTGACTTCTGACTTCTTATTTTATTTTTGGTACCGGCTTTGCCGACTCAGGAGCAGAATATAAAGTATTTCTATGAAAGCAACTTGATATAAGATGTACCATGAATAAAAAACCCGGTGGTTCAGGGGTTCAGAGGGGATAAAAAAAGCCGTGCTGTAACGGGGGGATATTATTGAAACTCCATCCAAAGCACGGCTTCTTCAATTGTATACAATGAATCAGATAGCTTTTCCCAGATGCTGATTCAACATAATAATCATTCCAGGCATTCAGCCAGGTTTGAAAACTTAAAGACATTTTCCGGCGCCGCTGTCTTGAGGGCGCTCTCTATTTCAGGGGGCACCTCGCCGTAGAGTTTCACCTTATCAGCTATCAGGGAGATCACTTCCGGAATATCGGTATGGGTCAGAATGCCCAGGTAGTAAGGCCCTTGGGTGTGTGAAGCAGGCGGCGAGCCTAGCACGACCCGCTTGACTTTTCCATCAAGCAGCGCGGCATACAGACCATTCACCCCCAGCGGACCCTTTCCCACAATTGCGATTCTTTGAGGGTCCACCTCAGGCAGGCTCCGCAGGAAATCCAGGCTGCGCAGAATTTCATACACCCGCATCCCGTCAAAAGAACGGCCGATGATAGTAGCCTCGCGGCGCATCTGGTGCCGCAGGCTGTCATCGATTGCTCTCGCTCCCAGGTCCAGGGTCTCGGCCACCAGTACGGCCCTTTCCCCCCAGTCGTAATTTTGCGGTTTGGTACCACCGCCCCAGTCGTACTCGATCCCTGTTCTGTCTTCCAGAAACAGCACGGCAGGCAGGCGGCCTTTCCCCATGGCCTTCTCCGGCAAAGAATAGGTTCCCTGCACTCTGAGGTCCGGGAAAGAGTTAAAGCTCACTCTCTTGTGCTCCCGTTTCATTATCCGCCGGCTCTCTTCCCAGCGGGGTTCGAAAGGCGAATCCTTTTTCGGGAAAAAAGTGAAAACCTCGCTGCGAAGGGTTTCAGTCAGCTCATGCAGCCTCCCGGCCGCAGAGGCAGATCCCACAGGCTGCGGGACAAACTGAGCCCGGGGCATGAACTCTTCCTGGATTCTTGTCAGCCGCTCGTCCAGCGGGTAACCGTCGCGGATACATAACAGTTCTTCAGCGGCCAGAGTATCCACCGGGCCGTGTTCGGTAAGGGTCGTGTCCAGACCCAGGAACTCTTTAAGGAAAAAGGCGTACACAGGCAAGCGGATGATTTCCGAGTCTGCGTGGCCCCCAGGCACCACTGCTGTATTCAGGTTTTGCCCCTTGCCGTACAGATTGTAGACCTCGCGGATCTTTTCCACCATCTGCTCGAAATAGGGCAGGGGATAGAGGGGATCGCTCTCGGCATTGCACGGCAGAAACGGCCTGGGTGCGGCCAGGGCGCCCATTTCGGAGAAGAGAAGCCCGAAAGAATTCACCGGGTACATGCAGTCGCAGTGCTCCACAGCCAGGCGCCCCTCGATCTGGCCCACAGAGGAGCATTCCCCGGAAACAGGGGCTGCGGCTTTGATCCGGTTATCAGTCAGGGTCAGGAAAAAGGTGCATACCCCGCCGCCTGAAATCCCCGTGGCCCCGATTTTTTCTTTGTCCACCTCGGGCCTGGTCACCAGGTAATCAATCACCCGGCGGGCATTGTAGACCTCGACCCCCAGGGGCGAGTAGCCACGGCTGTACAAGTCGTAACGCTTGTTCCAGTATACCCCGTGGTGGGTCACCTGAAGCTCTCCCAGCTCGATAGTATCCATGATCAAGACACTGATCCCGTGGGCAGCAAGCCAGGCCCCATGATGTTTGAATGCGGTCTTGTTGCCGTAGAGCCCCCTACCGGAATGTCCGCTCTGGTAAATGATCAGCGGATAGGGAGCCCGCCCGTCGCGCGGTATGTAAAAGTTGGCCGTGACATAGACTCCCGGGTCGGTCTGGAGCACCAGGCATTCGAGCACATAGTCCCTGCGCTCCACCCGATGGGTTATCCGGCAGGCCGGCGGCTCCCTGGGCCAGTCACGGCCGTGGCCCAGCATCTGCAGGAGCTTGGCCCTGACAGCGCTTCTTTCGCTTTCCCAGTCTTTGACAGTTTTGATTCCATCAAAAAGGGCATTGAACCGCTCTTTGGTGACCCGCTCGAAATGCGACTGCAAGGCGGCGTAGTTTTCGTTCCAGCCTGCAAGCGGCCCGGCAGCAAAAATACAGAACAGGAGCGAAAGAAACGCTGTGAGTAAAAGTTTCATTGCCAGGCCTCCTGTAAGTCAGAGTCAATTAAAAATATATAAGCAAAACATCTGAATTCTTGCGGAGAAACAAGGTTAATTTTATATTCTACGATGTCAAAACGCAATCTAATTGCCCCTATAGCTCAGGTGGATAGAGCAGCGGTTTCCTAAACCAAGCGTCCTATTTTTATAGATTTTTTCATATCCTCTCTTTTCCTTGATCTACAAGGATTACCCGTCTTTTTTATTCCCCCCGTAAGTTAGATTTTATTAGTTTCTTTTCGCTATTTTGTGCCCATCGCGGGCACAATTTTAGGCACAGTTAGCCTTTATAATAATCCAGAAAAAGAAAATAATTCCTAATTAGCATTTGGTATTTAGTCAGGGCAGTGGACTGAAAATCCCCGTGTCGGCGGTTCGATTCCGTCCCTCGGCACCATTGATAGCAAGGGTTTGGCCGGTTTTGGCTGAACCCTTGTTTTTATTGAAGACCGATTTGCCCCACTCCTGCCCCACGTTTTTTGTTTTCAATGCCTGTTTTTTTGCATGGAGAAAGGTTGTTCGGTGGATATAAAAAAGCGGGTGTGGTTTTCGATTTCCATACCCGTCTTTCTATACCGGTAGAGGAGTATTTAACTTTCGTGCAAATTTGCACTAATGTCTGTCCGGATTCCCTGTCTTTCTTTTACTTCTTTCGCATATTGGACAGTTCGGGCGAAGTGTTACAACCTCCTCAGCGAAGATGGGCACTTTTTCATCTTTTGTTCTCCTTGGTGAATTATTTACGCTGCCCTTTTCAAGGGCTGACAGTTATCCATCAAGGTGCGCTCCAAATGACATCTCCACTTTCATTGAATAAAACCAACGAAGAAGGAGGGCGAATTTCAGTAGAGCCTGTTCGTTTAATTATTAACTCCGTACTTCCAAGAACAGCGCGCAACTTTTCGGCTTTGTCATACAGTCTCAGGTCAGGTGATCCATCTTCTGATAGTTCGAGGAGGGCGCGCAGTTTTCCGGCTTTGTTATTCAGTGACAGGTATGATGTTCCGTCTCCTGTCAGCGGTCGAATCAAAACCAGCCACTTCGGGTCGGTTCAAAACCAGCCAGTTTCAGTTTAATACTCATTGACTTTGTTATAACGTTCGGTGTGAGTCTGGTTTCTGCTATAATAGTTACTTTTCTTTATAGTCTCATCGTTCATGGAGCGGGCACTGTGGATTGGGGGACATCGTTCCGTCTTGCCATTATTTTGGGCATCGTCCTGTCATTGACGAGTGCACGTAACAGCAAGAAATAATACAGATCACTGTTTTGGCAATTTCCTGACTCCAATCTATACCCAATTGTTGACCCAATAATTTTTCACAACTATTGTTTTGCTATCGTGTAACATATTGATATTAAAGAAACTATCGGAATTGCCCCCGCTACTGTTATTAATAATAAAAGACCTGACTATTACCCAATAAATGGATACGGACTGGCCATATATAGTCCAGTGCAAATTAACAGGGCAAATAACATCGATCTCACAGCAGACATTGTACACTCCTTAATTTGGTGAAAAGTCATTATTGCATATAATGCATTTATAAGCCGATGCTGATGCGCCGCATTAAGAGGCGGAAACCCCCTCTTAGCTCCCCCTTCAAGAGACAAGAATCAAGTTTCAAGTGCTCAAAGGCGCTGAAGTTCTTGGGGAAATCAACGCCGCACAACTCGGAAACCCAGGTGGTCGTACCTGGTGCCCGGACTGGTGTTGTAGCGGTAGGCCAATCGGCAGTAATAGAGGCTATTGCTCCAGCTGCCGCCCCGCGAGACACGGGTGGAGCCGTTTGACGACCCTTGAGGATCATTCGCATTCTCGCTGCTGTAATCCCCATACCAGTCGTTACACCACTCCGAAACGTTTCCGTGCATATCGTATAATCCAAAAGCGTTCGCCTCTTTGCCTCCCACCGGGTGCGTTGTTTTACCACTGTTGTCATGATACCAGCCCGCTTTCGCCAAGTCACTCTCACTGTCGCCAGTGTAATAATTCGTCGTCGTCCCGGCACGGCAAGCATATTCCCACTCCGCCTCAGTCGGCAAACTATACCCGTTCTTTGTAAAATCGCAGGCCCAGGTGGTAAGATTGTAACACGGCTGCAAACCCTCCGCCTCGCTCAACTTGTTGCAGAATGTACACGCATTGTACCAAGAAACCCGATCCACCGGACTTTTAGTATCCCCAGTGAATTCAGATGGGTTGCTGCCCACAACCGTCTGGTATTGCTCTTGTGTCACCTCGTACCGGCCCATCTGGAAGGCGCTCACCGTCACCTGGTGCACTGGCTCGGCAACTCCTACCTGCCCCATCTGGAACGTACCAGCGGGGATAGCAACCAGCGTTATCCCCTGCACCACAGTGGTGCTGCTAGGTGATTTTGAACAGGCGGGAAAGCATAAGAAAATCACGGCCATGACAGCCACGAGAAAAGAAACAGCCACCTTGCGCATCAGGAGCCTTCACCTGTTATGGTTGTACTTTTAGCCAATACTTATCGGGAGTCTGTCCCGCCGCAACCAAGGGCTGCACTTTTCAATCGCCGTCCACACAATCAGGTCATTTGTTGGCCTGCCCTCGTGAATGGCTCCAAAGACAGTCTGTATTTCCTCTGCTTATCCCTTGGCTACGGTTAATTTCTGATATTTGTCGGCATCGGCGACTTTCTTTATCGCTTCCGCCTCGCCTTCAGCCTTGAGGATCGCTGACTAAGCGATACGGGGAATCATCCAGTGACCTGCTGTAGCGGCTGCCATCGCGCGTAGGTCGCCGACCGCCAAATCCACTCGATCGGACCGTAATGGAATCGTGTAAGCCACCAGCGACTTATCGCCACATCGACCGCAAACAACGCCACGGCAACGAAAGGCGCGAGCAGCATGTGAACCGAGGCGTCGAATGCGTAGTTCGAAAAGGTCAGGTCAAGGATCGCGACCTGAATCATGTAGTTGGTGAGCGCCATTCGACCCGTCCATGCAAAAGCACTGAGTCGGCAGAGCCACACAGGATAGCTTGCGATGAGTAGAAGCACAGCGCCGATGTAGGTGAACGATAGCCAATTGACACGTATCAGTTGGTGTACAGTGATTATGGTGGCCTTTGACAGCAGCGTTCCGCTCATCATCTGCGGAAGGTAAAGAGGCGTGATCCATTGCCAGATCGCCCATGAGACGGCGCCGAAGACCATCAGCCCAATGATTGTTCGGTGATGGTCCTGCGGCCGCTCGAACAGGCAGAGACGCACACCGAGGAAGCCAAGTAGAAAAAAAACGAAATCCGAAGTGGGCAGGAACGTTAACGGCGTTAGTAAGTAGTTCCAGAGCATACGTCGAATGCGAGCCCGGACGACGGTCAGATAGTGCGGTGAATTCATGGCGTCTCGGATTTCATTATAGGCGTCAACGCGCGCCGTTGACGGCTGGCCCACCACGGTCGCAGGGTAGCTGCCAGTTGTCGCAACGGCATAGCCAGTGCGGGCGATGTAGTAGACCGAAAACGACTCGGCACAGACGAGGAGCAGAACGATCAGCGCACGAGTTGACCATTTGCGCACAAACAAGAGCGCCACGCCCCACAAGAAATAGTTCAAGAGGATAGAGTATCCAAAGCCCGCCTCCGTGATGAACCCAAAGGCCGCCAGAACAAAGAGCCGTCGCAGATAACGAGGGACGAAGTGGTCTCCGTGGGCCTCAGCTCGGCGCAACTGAATTGCGAATCCTGCGCCGAACAGGATACCGAACATGGTCCAGAATCGTCCTTCGAACAGCAGCCCGACCAGGCGCTGCCAAGTGGCGCCGGCCCCCGATGCCTCAGCAGCTTGATTTGTGAAGTGAACCACAAACATCCCGAGCAGTGCAATACCACGGAGCACATCCAGTGAGCCGATCCGCTCACTTTCCGACACGGGGCCGGCAGTCGGCGCGTCGACGGACGTCGGTGGTGGGGGCGGGGTGAACGCCGCGTGGTTCATAGTAGCTCTCCCAGCGATTCCAGGATGGAGTTTTGTGACATAGCTAAATGCGACCAGCAAACCGCGCACCAGATCTATCCGATATTACCCGTATCAAAATTGAAACAGCAAAAGATGGCCTTCATTCTCGATTGTGATCGAAATATTTCATCCTACCCAGCTTGTACCGAAAGATTTCCAGTGTTACTACAATAAATTATCCGTTCTTATCGTCAGTATCAATGATTTTCCGGGTCTGAGCGGAAAAATAGAGACTATTCTCCCCCTGTTCATACCAGTGAGCAGTTTTTTCAGGCCGTGCAACATCGCAATCGCTCAATTCTGAGCAGGATTTCAGCAAATAGCTTCCTGCTGACTGCCACCTCTGCCATTTGAAAAGTAATGTACCTGCTGTGCCTGACAACCTTCGCACCGATCTTTATCAACTTCGTGAGAAGAGTACGCAGTGACCAGTGCTTGATTTCCCGTGGCAGAACCAGCCGTCGAAGAAAATTACCCAGATTGTAGGCCAGGGCGAAAAGTGCAAGCCTCACCTGATTAGAGACAAAGTTCTTGCAAGACAGTCTCGTCCAGTTCAGGGCGTACTTTCCTTCCTTGATCCACTGCTCGGCAGTTCCCCGACCGTTGTAGAAGCGAACCACTCCCTTGGCTCTGGCACTCATATTGGTCACTATAAAACCTACTCTCGGAAAAAGCTCGACCTGGTGCCACTCCGCCTTGGCTACTACTCGACGAGATTTATCCCAACTGGCTGCCTGATACATGAAATCGCCGTACAGCACTATCGGTTTTCTCGGAGGCCGTCCAACAGGGCGGGTAAGCAGGTGTTGAATTAGCCTCTGTAATACCGCCTCGAAGTCGCAATCCTATTTTCGTTTGCAAGTCAAGGGATTCACCCGCCGATAAATTATCAAAATTGCTGAAATTCTTCATGTTCATCTTGACAGTCTAAACAAAGAGAAAGTAGATTAAAAAGGAAACGCAGCGAAATCAGAGAATTGGAAGAGACTATCGATAGCGGCTGGGAGGAGAATATTTTTGCTCCAATTTCGCTTCGCTCCTTCTTATTCCTTTTGAGTGGTTCCAGCAGGATGCCCGGGCTGTTGATTACGACCTCTTCGATCTGAAAAAATCTACTCCACTGCCTCCCACCAGCTCATCGCTAGGCGGATCGCCAGCCTGAGACCGGTGATTGTGGCTATCTACGACGACAATGGCCAAGAGAAAAAGGTTACCGAAAGGTTCAACGGCTCAGGCCCCCTGGAAAAGAAATTGACAAAGGCGGAGAGTTCGGTTGTAAAAGAGGTGTGCGCTGTTACCGGAGTGCTGGAAAAGGCCGGCACGATACGAGAGAATGGGCAGTTCGTGAAGGTGAATGTGAAAGGGTATCCGGTTTTAGAGGAGGGCTGGCGGAGAGTGATAACTTTCATGGAACCGATAGATAGCGGGGCGTTCGAGAAAGAAGAGTATAGGGGGGATATATACTCGTTCCTGGAGGATTGAAGCAACTTATTGAGGAGAAAAATAATTTGAATAAAAATAATTATAAGATTAATAATGATGAGCCAACAAAAGAAGATACACTCGAACGAGAACACTATGCCGAAGCGTTTGCTAATATTGCCGAGACATGCTATACGCCATTAGTAGTAGGGATTTACGGCACCTGGGGAATGGGTAAGACCTCCCTGATGCAGCAGATCGAAGATAAGCTTGATAAAAATAAGACCATTTCAATCTGGTTTGATCCATGGCTGCATCAATTCGATGAAAACCCTATCTTGTCCCTAGCGCATAAGATCGTTGATGAACTAGGCACAGAGATGAAGGAGGACTGGAAAGAGATCCTTTTTGCTATCACTGTAGCTCTCAGCTCGGTTCTATTAAAACGCTATCTAACTATGAAGTCTGAAGATATTGAAGATCCCCTTAAGAAATATGAAGAGGATAATTTCATAATTCGTGATGTTCAGGTTAAACTTAAAGAGCATTTTAATAATCTGGTGAAAAAGGCTAAAGGAAAAGAAAATAAACGCCTCGTGTTTTTCATCGACGACCTCGATCGCTGCACCAATAAGCAAGCATTGAAGCTACTTGAAGCCCTAAAACTATATCTCAATATAGAGGAGTGTGTTTATTTTCTCGGTCTAGATCCCAAGGCTCTAGGTTGTGTCCTTAATTTTCTGTAAAAGTGAGAGACCAGTTATCATTTCGGCTTTAGGAATGTAATTGAGGCGCAGAACCTGTCAAGGCGGTGAGACATGCCTTGACAGAACCTGCTTGTCTCAATTTTGAGCAGTTAAGCCGAGATGATGAAAAAGTAAAAAAGGTCATCGCAGTTTCCGAGGTATAGAGAGTAGTCAGTAAAAGTTAACCTCAACCTCAGGAGGCCACGATGACCCAATTAAAAGATAGTCACCGCAGCCGGGAAATTCAAGCCCTTGTTGATGACAGCGATCTTTTAAAGAACCTTATCCAGAAGTTCCTGCAGGAGTTTCTGGAGACAGAGATCACCGAGTTTTTAGGAGCAGCTCCTTACGAGAGAGTAACTAAGCGCAAAGGCCACAGGAACGGCTATAAGCCCCGGATGCTGAGAACACGGGTAGGCACTTTGAACCTGTTTGTTCCCAAGGACCGGCAAGGCCGTTTCCAGACCAGTTTGTTTGAGCGCTACCAACGCAGTGAGAAAGCATTGGTGCTGGCCCTGCAGCAGATGTACCTGCAAGGGGTCTCAACCAGGAAAGTAACCGAGATCACCGAGCGGCTTTGTGGAACTGGGTTCTCCAAATCTCAGGTCTCAGCCTTATGCAGCAGACTGGATGCTGAACTGGAGGCCTGGCGCAACCGGCCGCTAAGTGATGAATATCCGTATCTGATCGTAGATGCCCAGTACCACAAGGTACGGGAAAACCACCGCATCGTTTCCAAAGGAGTATTAACCGTAGTCGGCATCAACCGTGAAGGCTACCGTGAAGTACTCGCAGTAGAGTGTGGCATCACGGAGAACGAGACCACCTGGTCAACCGTTTTCAAACAGCTCATTGACAGAGGCCTTAAAGGCGTAATGCTGGTTGTCTCGGACGATCACCAGGGATTGGTTAGTGCCATAGAGCGTTACTTCCAGGGCTGCCAGTGGCAACGTTGCCAGGTGCATTACTTGAGAAACCTGCTGAACATGGTTCCCAAAAAATTAAGAAAAATTCTGGCTGATCAGATGAAAGATCTCTTCAATGCTCCTAATGCTGAAACAGCACAGGAAAGGAGCAGACAGTTGATTTCCCTTTATGAAGATAAGTATCCAGAGATCGCTGACTTCCTGGAAAGCAACGTTGATGATGTCTTAGCCTGTTTCAACTTCCCGGAAGAACACAGAAAGCGCATACGTACTACCAATGGACTCGAGCGCTTCCATGAAGAAACACGCCGGAGAACCAGGGTGATCCGTATCTTCCCCAATCAGCAGGCTTGCCTGAGGCTCGTCTCTGCTCTGGCTGCTGAACAACACGACCTCTGGATCTCGGGGAAACGCTATCTTAACATGAACCATCTGTATGAAGCTAAAAGTAACTCTATACCTTTTGAACAGATTACTCCTATACCTCTTAAACCAATTTTACAGAACTTTTAGGACTTGACTAGGCTCTATCTTGGAGCATTAAACACCGTTATAAAGAAGATATAAATTACCTTTCCAAAATTGTCCAGCTCCCCTTTATCATACCTCCTATTGAACCCAGTTCTATGGGTGATTTTGTTGACTCATTATTACCAACTGAGCTACAAGATTGCAGGAAAATACTTATAGTTGGTCTTGGAGATAATCCCCGCGAGGTGAAAAGATTTATTAATACTCTTGTACTGCATTATCAACTCGCCAAAATAAAGAAAATACGGCTCGATACCAGAATACTTTTAATCCTGCTCCTTTTCCAGCATATCACGCCCGACCTATATCAAAAATTCATTCTCGACCATAGTCTGTTAGCAAAATTAAAAGACAGTACAGAGGACACTAAAGAAATCTGTGATAAATATCTAGACACTCATGAGCGACTGAGAAATGCGTTTGAACTTGTCGATAGTGTTCCGAAAGGAGAAGACTTTGAAGTATATCTATATCTGACTAAGACGGTAGGAATTAATATAGAGGCAGAACAGCTCAGAAAACATTATGGTTTTTGGAACCGACGTGATAATCCACGTAAAAAAGTGAACATACCTATTAAAATCATATTTAACATCGATCCTCCTTTTGAACTAAGTGGTTTAACGATGGATCTCTGTATGCATGGATCATGGGCGCTTTTCAATTCTGCCATGCCAAGAAATATTATAGACAATAGGATTCCGGTTACGATAGAATTGCTTTACAAAAAAAAGAAGATCCAAATACAAAAGGCTATCATAGGTCGCCATGTTTATTATTCAGAAGGTGAAACTATTAAAAAAGTACAATACTCCCATGGTATAGCTATAAGATTCCAGAAAATCAGTAAGACAATGAAGAAAAGGCTTGAAGAGATCCTTAGTTGATAAGTTTTAGCAATTCTTACCTTACCCAAATATCTCAGCTTCATACTGTTCCTTCACAGCCTCAAGGCGTCTTTCAATCTCTTCTTTATATTCCTCCACTCAAAAGCTCTGCCTAATCATCACAACACAATCCCATTATTGGCCCCGATCAGCCTGCCTCGGCGGCGTGCGGCATAAGGCTGGCCTTCATTTTCATTTTAAAGATTGAATATAAGCCAATACCAGAGTTTGCTGATCAGGAAACAATCCCGCAAGATCACTTTGCATCTTCTCTCGAATCCAAATATCAATCTGCTCATTAACACGGGAAAAAGCCTGCTCGTCCAGAATCGAGAAGTCTCTATCAACTCATGTATAGAGGCGTTTTCTGGATTGGGTTGTAAAGGTATTCTCGCCATACAATAAATATGGCACATTTACTCCAGAAAGTCTAGATAATGCAATATATTGCAAGCAACACTCAAAAGGAACATACTTTTGACAATCGCTATAAATCAAGTAGTGGAGCGAGTTTGCGAGATTTCGCAGGCCCGCTCTTTTTTGTGTAGTTTGTCGCATATTCTCAATCTGTAACCTGGTTTGTCGACGATTTGTGACTATTTTTTCGACGGATCTCCCTCCCCGACGGCCTTATTCTCAAACTCAACTCGTTTTTCGAGGGTTGAAATGAAAAGAGATCCCCTGCATAACAAGTAAAAGTCCACAAGTCCAAATTCTTTGTCTCCTGTCATGAATAAAACCACGGGCTTAAAACGGAGATCGCAAGTTGGAATCTTGTCGGGCCCGCCATAACTTAATGCAATGTTGAAAATAATTAGGGGTAGGTTGCGTCGAGGCCTTGTCTTTTTGACATATTGCTCGCAAAGCCTTATTGTGGTTTAGACTAAGCAGCCCCAGACCTGAAGCACGGTATAACGACAACGGCCGAAAGACTAAGGGTTGTGCCTGTCAGGAGGATACTACGCCGTGAAGAGTCGCCCAATAGGCGTTCTCCTTCACCTCATCTTTGATGCGCGGGAACATGCCCACGATGACGAAGTCGGTTTGCTTGATGCTCTCGAACGCGAGTTTAAATGCTGCTTCTGGGCTGCTAACCCGACCGGCCGCCATGATTTTGAATGCGAAGCAGGGCTTTTTGGTCTGCCGAAACACTTTGTACATGCGCGGCGGATCGTCCTGCAGGTACACTTCGGAGGACATTTCCGGCAGTTCACCCCCCAACAGCTTGCGCAGTTCCTCGTCGGTGCGCCTTCGGTTGTAAACACAGCCAGCGTAAAAATCTACATCCCAGCCCTGTTCCTCTACCATTACGAGTACTTCGGGGATGTGACTCCCGACTCCAACCATCGTCACACCCAGGTCCCGCAACTTCTTGCAATAATCGCGGATAGTGTCCATCCGGCCGGCGCGAAATGCATTGTCGGTGCGCTCTCCTTGGACAAACACTGCCATCGGCTTTACGGCGTTGACCAATTCCGCCGGATCGTCTGTAGTACCCTGGCAGATCAAGTGCATTCGGCCACCCTTGGCCTGATACTGCTCCCAATCGGCCTGGGCGCGGTCCGAGTGAACATAATTAAAGGCGTTGATGCCATACTTCTCGCACTGCTGCAGGACTTCAACTACCTTCGCCGCTGTATACCATTCCTGCATCACATTACTCAGAATCTGGTTGTAATGAGCGTAACCATAGAACGGGTTGGTACCCAGGACCAACCGGCTGATCTCGACCTTGCCAAATTTCATTTTCGGCATTTTGATTTCCGAATCCGGCACCGAGGCAGCCTGGCCCTGTTTTCCCGGTACTTGCGCCGCTAACGAGGATGCGACACTGGCAAGTCCTGCTGTTAGAGCAGCGGATTGCAGAAACGTCCTTCGTGTGTATAACATTGAGTGATACTCCTCTCCTATGCATAAAGTGACTTCAGCCCAGACTGTACGTCGTCAGAGCATGTTGAACAGTTAACGTTTAATATTTAAATGCACTTTTAAGTAAATACAACTGATTTTTGAGCTCTCCTTTCCCGAGGATGAAGGAGATGAAAAAACGCAAGATCTAATCCCTGATTCCCCATATAGAGATTGAAAGTGGTTTTCTAAGACCTCCTAATGTATTAAATTACAAGGAAAAGCAAGCATTTAAGAGGTGCTGACTGGTTCAACTGAAGGGTGAAAGTTTAATGGTTGATTTCGATAGTAGTTTTAAGCTGGAATTTCATGGTTAAAAAGTAACTTCAGATGCAAGTATTCTTGCCTATCATATCGGTATCCAATCAGACTCTGAAAGAATCGTTGATACTCCCGATGAGAACGGATAATTTATTTTAGCAACAATGGAAATCTCTAGATGCAACTCGGGAAATACGAAAGATTTTGCTCAAAATCGAAAATGAAAGCTATATTTTCCTTATTCAATTTAATATGGTGAATGTCGGTAAAATGCTAAATGTCCATCATAATCTTACGACATAAAATTAATTCGTATGGTATGCTTGATAGGATGGAAGAAACTCATAAGTAATATCTGGCAATATCATCAATTTCTCCTCAGGAGGTGATTTGATGCAATCCAGGGGAAAAGTTTCTCGCAGGAACTTTATCAGGAGCACATCCGGAATTATAACGGGGGCCGTCGGTCTGTCTGCATTGGGCGCACCAGAGATAATCAGTCACCGCAACTCAAACAGCCGCATAAATTTAGGCATTATCGGCACCGGGAGTCGGGCGTGCTTCATTTTGAGGAGCATGCGAAATACCGATAAGTTCACAGTTACAGATCTTTGTGATATTTATCCGCCCCATCTGGAGCAGGCTAAAGCTCTTGCTGGAAATCCAGGAGTTCGTACTTACAGTGATTGGCAGAAACTACTCGAACAAAAGGATGTGGACGCAATACTCGTGGTCACTCCTTTGTCTCTGCATGTGCCGATGAGCATTTCCGCGCTTCGAGCCGGAAAGCACGTGATGAGTGAAAAGACCATGGGCTTGACCGTCAGCCAGATTAACAGCATGCTGGCTGAAGTGGAGAAAACCAGCCAGGTTTACATGGTTGGCTACCAGGACAGACTCAATGAAAGTTTTGCGGAAGTAAAACGCTTGGTGCGCAGCGGATCAATTGGGAAAATAACGCAGTTTTACGCTCATTACGACCGTAACATTACCTGGCGGCGCGACAATCTGCCGCCCGAGTGGGATAGGATTCTCAATTGGCGGCTTTACAAGGAATACTGCGGTGGTCTGATTACTGAGGTAATCGCCTACGAATTCGATCGGGTACTCGATATTCTTGGTACCCGGCCTAATTATGCCTGCTGCAACGGTGAAATAATGATTTACAAAGATGGCCGTGAGCACCACGACAGCGTGATGGGGTCGATAAAGATGGAAGATGGTGTTTTAGGCCTCTACAGCGGACACCTGAGCAATTCACGCATGGGAGGAGGATGGTCGATTCATGGTACTCATGGTACTATCGAATACGAAGTAGGAACAGTGCGTATTTATTGGGAAACTGACACCCGCCATCTAGATTCGATCGGGATACAACATCAGTTCAACAAGATCACTCTTGGACAATCGCTCGCTTTGAGCGAAAATCCAACTAATACTCCAGCAAAAGTGATCAAGTATGAAAATGAAACCTATGAAAGTACCACCGCCTTTGAACTCGAACATTTCGCTGACTGCATCCTTGAAGGTAAGCAGCCAGTAATGGATGCCAAATCGTCTATCCGCACCTCCATTGCCGCGCTGATGGCTTACCATTCTTCAATGAATGGCGGGCGACTGGTAACCCGAGAGGAAATCGAAGCGATGGGTTAACCGGAAGCGATACCAATTCAAATTGAGTTAATCAGACTGATTTATATGATAGAAGTGTTACTTGCTTTATGAGTTTCGCATTTTATTATACCTTCTTTCCAAGGGCTGCTTTCTGGTTATGTGATAAACATCGGCTTGTTTCTCATTCTCATTTTGTGACTACTTTTTCGACGGATCTTCACTCCCCGACCGCCTTATTCTCAAACTCGACCGGTTTTTCAGGGGGTGAAATGAAAAGAGAGCCCCTGCATATCAAGCAGAAATGCTATTTATTTTTATCCTGCAACGAGCGGAACACTATAGAAATCAGAACATGTGGCTTAAAAGATTGTTCAAGCGAGATTCACTAAGAGCGAGGAAGATCCTTAACCTTGGAAAAAGGAGGGGTAAAAAACAGTTGCAATTACTTAATACTACTCCTTAATTTAAAATGTCAACTGTCCCACTTGTTCTGAAGACGTGCAGCGCCGTTCGAGAATGTCGGTACGCTGATCAAGGCCATTGACAAATACCGGTAACTCAAATGTTGAAAATTGTTTACTAATCCGGGTCTTTTGGCGTTAAAACAGGATTATCCCGGTTAAAAGCAATATGGCTAATAATGAAATTCGCGCGGAATTAGGAAAAATGTTAAGCCTTAAGACGGAGAAACGCATCCAAAAGCATCCCAGGCGCATCCTGTTGGGGGTGTGCGCCTGGAACCCATTGGGAAATAGCGAGATACAAAGGAATGGTGCCGAAGCCGGGACTTGAACCCGGACGGGACGTGCCCATTGTCCCCTCAAGACAGCGTGTCTGCCAGTTCCACCACTTCGGCTTATTTTATTAAGTCAGTTATTCGGCGCCTGCTGTCCGGTTGCCGGAGCGCTCTATTGGGTTTCCCCGCCCCCCTGCAAGAGGTCGGTACCCGCGGGTTGGGTGACCGGTGCCGGGGCCACCGGCACGGGCCTTGACTGCAAGTCCTCCTGGATAATGCTGCGCGGCCCGGAGGTATGGCTGTACCAAAGGGCCAGGACCATGCAGCTCACTATGAAAATGGTGCTCAGGACAGTGGTCTCCTTGTTCATAAATGTGGCATTAAATTAATAATAGCATTTACCCTCTCACTCTCCTTTTTTATGGAGGTCGCCATGCCATCCCGCCCTTTTTTCTCACTGTTTAAGCCGGCCGTTCTTTTATGCGCTGTCTTTGTTTTTGCCTCGTGCGGTGCTAAGCCACAATTCGGGTCTCCTGCCGCACCGGCCCCGCCCCGCCTGCACGGCTGGACGGTGATAGGTCCGGGCGGAGGAGGAGCGCAGTTTATCCCCACGATCAATCCTTACGATCGGAACAACGTCTTTGTCCGCTGCGACATGACCGCTGCTTATGTCACCGCCGATGGCGGGGAAAACTGGCGCATGTTCAACCTGCGCACCGTGGTCCGCGATTTCGAGTTCGACCCGGGTGACCCCAATACGGTCTATGCCTGCAACACGGGGCTTTACCGCTCCTCTGACCGGGGCAAAGCATGGGAGCTGATCCTCCCTGACCCGGCAAAGGTGACCGGTGAAACCATGTCCGGCGACCATGCCGGCCAGCGTTTTATCACCAGTGATAATGAGTCGGGCGGCAGTATCAGCCTGGTAAGAGTCGACCCGCAGGATTCCAGGCGGATTACCATAGCCATGAGCGGGCCCGGCTTTCGCTCCGGCGGGTCCCGCATCCTCACTTCCGCAGACCGGGGCAAGACATGGCGGCAAGTTGCTGAGGTCGAAGGCCGCGAAGTACTGGGGATTTTCCCCGGTTCCTGGGGTGGCAATTCCGGCCAGGTGGTGATCCTGACAAGCGAAGCCGGCTACAGGGTAAGCCTGGAGGGCAGCGGCAGCGAAAAGTTCGAGCTACCGGTCGATCAGGCCGGGCTGGCCGATGGCGGCAAGGGCGCCGCGGGGAGCCTGCTCTATCTGCTGGGCGCGCGGGGCGGGATCTACCGCTCGCGGGACCTGGGCCGGAGCTGGGAGAAAGCCGATCAATCCCTGGCTGTCAGTGACCAGCCGCAGGGCCGGTTCGGCAGCCGCTACCGCGCCCTGGCCGCGTGCGAAGGCACCCCGGAAGTAGTCTATCTTTCCTGCGGTGGTATGCCGGTGGATATGAACGGTTACCAGCAAAGAGTGTCCGGCATTCTCAAATCGACCGACGCCGGCAGGAGCTGGGTGCTCGAAGTCTGCGGGGGCGAAGTGCTCAGCAAAAACTACGAGGGCGGCTGGCTGATCCGCAACCTCGGCTGGTTCGGCAGTCCCTCCCATGCAGGGGTCTCGCCCAGCGAGCCGGATGTCTGCTACTGCACCGACTCGGGGCGCACGTTCCGTACCCTGGATGGAGGAAAGACATGGAAACAGGTAATCAGCCGTGACTTTCCAGACCTTTCGTTCACTACCCGCGGTCTTGATGTCACCACCGACTACGGCGTGCATTTTGATCCCTATAACCCTGACCATTTCTTCATCACTTACACCGACATCGGCCTGTTTCACACCTTCAATTTCGGCAAGAGCTGGTACCAGTCGATCACCGGCATCCCGCAGCAGTGGCGCAATACCTGCTATTGGCTCGAGTTCGACCCGGCGGTCAAGGGCCGGATTTATTCCGTGTGGTCGAATGTCCATGATTTGCCGCGGCCGAAGATGCACCGCTCGGGAAACCTGGTCAGCGGCAACCAGCAGGGCGGCGTGGCGGTCTCCGGCGACGGCGGCCGTAACTGGGGGATACTCACCCGCGGCGAGCTGGCTGATGGCGATTATATCCACAGGATGCGCCTGGCCGCAGTGCCGACCCATATCGTGATCGACCCGAAGAGTTCGGTGCGCTCGCGCACGCTCTATGTCTGCGACTACGGCTGGGGAGTGTGGAAATCGACCGATGGCGGGCGTACGTGGGAGATCAAGAAAAAAGGTATCGACCCGGCCAACCTCAATTGCTGGCGGATCACCCGCCTGCCCTCGGGCAGGCTGATCCTGCTCGTCGTGCGGGCCGGATTGGAGGGACGCGAGCAGACCTCCGGCGCGCTGTATGTGAGCGATGACGGCGCTGAAAGCTGGCAGATGATGCCGCTTCCGGAAAGGGTCACGATGCCCAACGACCTGGTGTTCGATCCCACTGACCCGGACCGGATGTACCTCTCCTGCTGGCCTCTGAACGTTGGCGGCAGGGCTCTGCCCGGTGAGCCCCAGCAGGCCTCGGTTGTAGAAGGGGACCAGCTCGAGGCAGGCCGCCGGGAAATCGGCGGCGGGCTGTTCCGCACCGAGGACGGCGGGAAAACATGGAAGCAGGTGTTCGATGAAAAGATGCATGTCTACGCGGCCGCCGTGGATCCTGAAAACCCGAACACAGTGGTGATCAACACTTTCCACAGCAGCGCATTCCGCAGCGATGACCGCGGGGAGAACTGGAAGAGGCTGGGGGGATATAATTTCAAGTGGGGCCACCGGCCCGTGTTCGACCCAGTGCATCCGGGGATGCTGTTCCTCACCTCCTTCGGGGGAAGCGTATTCTACGGGCCGGCTGAGGGTGTGTCAGGAGTGGTCAAGGATATAATAAACTTACCGAAGGTTGTCCAAGGAGGTTTGTGATGCGTACTTTCCTATCCCGTATCTTCATCGTAACTGCTTTATTGGTAATGGCCTGGGCTGGTACGTCACGGGCACAGGAGCCGGGACGGTTGAGCGTGTTCCTCAGTTTCGAAGACGAGCAGGAAGTGGCCGGACTTAAAGCCAGCGAGGGAGTGCACCTGGCCCGCTCCACCCGCTATTCCGCCTGGCGCGAGAACTCGCTAGAGGCGGCATTCCCCGCTGCCGGGGGGCAGATAGAAATAACGGCTATCCCCTCGGACTGGCGCTGGCGGGGAGCTATGCTGCTGTTCGCCTGGAGCATTCAGCCCTCGGAGCTGGATGTGATACTGGAGGATTCGCTAGGCAACCGTTACCGCCAGAACTTCGGCCTGCGGAAGGGGGTTAACCATCTCCAGGTGGACCTGAGAAAGCCCCAGACAATGCAGTTCGCCAAGATGAAATCGGTAACCCTGGTATCTCCGTCTGCGGGTACCATGTACCTGGATTATATAGGCCTGGACCAGTACCATGACCTGCTTGCCCAGCGCGGCCGGTTCGACTTCCTCCTTAAAAGGGATGTCGAGACTCCCCATTTTAAATGGGCCAATCCCATGCACGGCGGCCCGCTGGAGGTCTATGCCCTCAATGGCGTGATCGATGGCCGGGCGATTATCGAGCTGGCCCAGCGCCTGGAGATCAATTACACAGTTACAACCATGGGGATCAGCGCCGGAATGAATTTTTACGGTTTCGGCGAGTTCTACCAGCAGCGCCGCGGCGGCAACCAGCTTATCTATACCTACATTGCCGATGATCTGTTAAACGGGCCGGATTTCGACGTTATCCTCTGGCCCGCGCTCCAGTACTGGGAAACTTATCCCCAGGAGATCCGCGATGAGATCCGCCGCCAGGTGGAAGTGGAAGGCAAGGGCCTGGTGCTGTTCTATCCGTTCACCCATGCCCAGGACGGGTCCGGGCTGTGGGAGATCTCGCCGCTCACCAATATCGGCGAGCTGGTCAATATCTGGCCCGAGGATAAGGTCAGCCTCGACTCGACCAACCTGGACAAAAGCGCCTGGAAAGTCTGCCGCGAGCATTTTATCACCCGGGGATTGAACCTGGAGGCCTTCCCCAATGGGCAACTCACCGTGTTGACCTCCAAGCCCGCCGGCGAGGTGCTCATCGAAACCCAGAAAGGCACTCCGGTGCTGGCGGTGCGTACCCTGGGCAAGGGCCGCGTGGTCGCTTTCGGTTACAGCCAGCGGGGAATGATCCCCGAGGTGCCTCAAGTATGGGACACCGGCCTCCATTATGACTATTGGGAATACATGTGGGCGCTGGTGGCCAGGGCCACGGTGTGGGCTGCGGGACGGGAGACCGATGTTGCGATCGCTGGCCTGGAGCAAAAAGGAAGGACAGTCCAGGTAAACTTGAGTCCCCGCGTGCCGGATTCACGCCTGACAGGCAGGCTGAAGGACAGTTATGGCGAGTTGCTGGGTGAATACGACCTGGCTGTTAAAGCGGGGAGCAAGTCCCAAATCCTGTCTCTTCCCGCCCGACTGCCCGGCGGTCGAAGCTTTCTCGACCTTCGCCTGAGCGACGCGGACGGGTCACTGGACTGGGCCTCGATGACAATCGAAGAAAAGCCGCAGGTCGTGGTGAGCCGTCTTGCTCCCGGCTCCGACCGGATCAAGCTCGGCGATAATGTCAGTACTGCTGTCAGCCTGGAATGTGCAGGCAAAAAAACCTGTCTGCTTACCGTAGGCCTGTATGATAACTACGACCGCCTGCTCGATGAGCGCACCGAGACCATTACGGTCAGCGGCGGCATAGCGCGCACTTATGAGCTAAGCAGCAGCGGAGCGGCAAGCCACCTCGCCCGTGTCAAATGCCGGGTGCAGAGCCAGGACGGGGTGATCCAGGACCGCGCCGAGGCCGAGGTATTCGTGCTGCAGAAACGGGTCTGGGATGATTTCGATATAGTCATGTACCTTTTCGGCCCCAATCCCATGCCGGGAATCTGGCCCTATATCGACCGTCAGTTGCAGCGAATGCATGTCACTACCTTATCCTCTTACCCGCTGGACCACAGCAAGCACGCCAATTACATGGTCCAGGCCCAGACCAGGGTCAGCGGCCAGGAGTCCCCTGACGGCGGCCCGGACCGGGAATACTACGACGAGATGAAGAAAAAGTACTGTGCTACAGGAGATAAAAGCTGCCTGGTGCGCAAGTACTGTCTCAACGACCCAGCCTACCGCGAACTCATCCACAGGCAGCTTACCGAACTATGTACGCCCTGGGTGCCCTTTTCCCCGCTTAGCTACTACGTGCTCGAAGAGCCATCCCTGACTTGTTACGGCGATGCGGTGGATATCTGTTTCGGCGAGCACTGCATGAAAGCGATGCGCGAGTGGCTGAAAACCGAATACACTACCCTGGAGGTGCTGAACAGGCAATGGGGCACTGCTTTCAAGGCCTGGGACGAAGTTATCCCCGATGACCATAAGGAAGCCCAAAAACGCGGTAATTACTCCTCCTGGGCCGACCATCGCAGGTTCATGGAGCTGACCTACGCCAACAGCTACAAGATAATATATGATGAGCTGCGCAAACTCGATCCCAACGCCAGAATGCTCAACTCCGGCACCCAGGCCTCCGCTTCTCACAACGGCTGCGACTACAGCCTCCTGAACCAGTACACCCTGCACCTCAACGCTTACCAGTACGAAGTGCACCGCAGCATGAACCCCCAGGTAAAAATCTCCGGTGGCGCGGGCTATGGCGTGATGGGCAAGCAGGTCTTTCGCAATTTCTACCAGAACCTGTTCAAGGGCGCCAATGGCGGGCTGTATGTGTTTTGGCAATACTGCACGGTGGACCCGGATCTGACTCTGAACCGCAGCGCACTGGACATGGTAGAGGGTTTTGACGAGCTGCGCGGCCAGGGGATCGGCAAGCTGGTGGGCCTGGCTATGCCCGACAACCACGGGATAGCAGTCCACTATTCATACCCCAGCATCCACGGAACATGGATCGTGGACGGAGAAGTGAAAGACCATGTCACTTACCGCACCAGCCCCTCATTCGACCGTTTCAATGCCAATACCAAGGGCTGGCTGGAGCTGCTGCGCGACTGCGGTTTGCAGTTCGATTTCATTGCTTACAGCGGTGTGGAGACCGGCCAGTTGATCGCCAAAGGCTACCGCACTTTTGTCATGCCCATGAGCGTGGCCTTAAGCGATGAGGAGATCGATAACATCACGGCTTTTGTCGAGGCCGGCGGCACGGTGATCGCCGATGCCCTGCCCGGGATAATGGACAAGCACTGCGCGTTCAGAAACAGCGCGAAGCTGCAGAAGCTGTTCGGGATCGAGGCTCCGCTGGCCACACCGGAGACAATGATAGCCGCCAAAGGAGAGACAAAACTCAAGCTGGCCGGGGCTACGGCGCTAAGGAGCGAGGATGGCAAGCCCGTGCTGCTGGTCAACCGCTGCGGTAAAGGCCAGGCCTGGCTGCTGAACTATTTCCACCATACGTACAGCACCGATAAACAGGAGGGCAAGAACGGTCCCGCGCTGGAAAAACTGCGCACTGTGCTGGACAAAGCCGGGGTGAAACCCAAGGTGCGGCTCTCCGGCACGGACGGCAAACCGCTGAGCGGCTGCGAGCGCTACTTGTTCAATAACGGGACTACCCGGCTCTTGGGCCTGGTTCCTGATATGTCACGGCCCGCGGGGGAGCGAATCGAGGTGCGGCTGGATGGGGAGTACACGATTTACGATGTTCGCCAGAAGCGGTACCTGGGCAAAGCCGACCGCTTTTTGACCGTGATTGAACCCGGCGAGCCGCGGCTTTTCGCGTTTGTCGCCGGACGGATCACCGGGCTCGAGCTTGACGCTCCCGCCGCCGCCAGGCTGGGCCGGGAAGTTAGCTTGAACTTCCGCACCACTGGTGTCAGCGACCTGCGATCAGTGGCCGTGGTGACTGTTACCGATCCCTCGGGAGCCGAGCGCGCAATCTACGGTGGCAACTGCGATATCGTGGATTCAGCCGGCAGCGCTGCATTTCGCACCGCGCTCAACGACCCGGCTGGCGAATGGCTGGTGGAGGTGACCGAAACCGCCAGCGGCGAGCGTAGCCGGGCGGTAATCAGGATCGAATGAAGTCAGTGAGTGCGGCAGGCTTAGAGCAGTTGCCTGGGCCGTCTGTTCTAAGCCTGACGCAAGGCCCTCGCGGTCGGCACTACGGTTACGGACTCTATCTTGGTAAGGCGCGCCAGCAAGCGCTCGAGATACTCGGCCCGGATCGGTCCCCAGCCCTCATCGTCAAGGCCGTGAAGGTTGTAAACGAGCCAGCCGGAAGGGTGTGAAAGCAAGTCTTCGATAGTCTCATCCAGGTGATGTTCGGCGTTGTCCGGCCCGTAGCCCCCTGTGCCGATGCACACCAGGTCCGCGCCCGGCAGGGGATTTATCATCGGCCCGTGGCAGCGGTATGCCCGCACCCGGGTCTTGATCCGGGCCTCGAGTTCGGGGGTCGTTTTATTGTAAGGGAAATTGAACACTGCCCGTTTCGCCTCGAATCCTTTCAACTCGGTCTCGAAAATACTAAGGCAGTCCTCGATCAGTTTCTTTACCTCCTCGAACGGCAAGCGGTCGAGGTGCGCGTTATGGTGGCCGTGTGGAATCACCTCATGCTCCTGTCCTGCAGCTCGTTCCAGAGAGTGAAATCACCGATTAAGTGGCACGGGCATGACACTGTTGGCTGGAGAACGATGTACTCCTCAATTTCTTAACGGTTCACGACAGTGAGCGAGGAGATACGAGGGCTTGAATGTCAGGAATTGCTGTACTCAACCAGCGCGAGGGTAGGAAGCCGGAAAATGTTGATCTGTTTCAGGAAGCTACCGCGGGAAGCAAGGGAAGCCCCTGAACGGCGCGAAGGTTGTCAGGCACAGCAGGTACCTTACTTTTCAAATGGCAGCGGTGGCAGTCAGCAGTCAGCTATTTGCTGAAATCCTGCTTCGGATTGAGCGATTGCGATGCTGCACGGCGTAAAATGCTGCTTTCTGGTATTATTTAAGGGAGAATAGCCTCTGCTATCCTGTTCAGACCCAGAAAATCATTGGTACTGACGATGAGAACGGATAATTTATTGCAGAAACGAGGGGAATCTCTCTATGCAAGCTGGGAATGACGAAAAGTTTTTCTCAATATCTAAAAAGAAGGCTTTGATAACCTCTATCAGTTTTGATATGGGGAATATCGGTTTTAACCATTCTCCAGGCAATTTTCGGTTTTTCTCTAAAAAAACTTTACTAAACTCCTAAAGGTGGCCCGCTATGGCTAAGACTGGACTTCACCGGTTTTTTAATGGATTTACGCTGGTTCTGCCGGCTGTTCTGGTGGTCTGCTCCTTCGTTTGCTCCTGCGGTCAGACCGGTAAGCAGGCAGCCGCCGCGCCGCGCTACAAGGTGGTTGCGCCGGGTACTCACCCCGGACTTCTGTTTTCCGAGGAGGAGCTCCCCGGGCTTAGGCGCCGCGCCAAAGGTGAGACTCTCGCCGCGGAAGCCTACCGCAGGGTGCTCGAACAGGCCAATGCGCCTGAAGGCGAGGGGGGAGGACCAAGAGGAGGAAGGGGCGACTCCCAGGGACTGTTGGCCAGGGCGCTGGTCTGCCAGGTCGAAGGGGACAAGGCCATGGGCCGCAAAGCCGTGGAGCAGATGATCAGGGTTGTCAGGGGGGTCGACCCCGTGCAGTTCCTTCAGAGCAACTATGATCCCCTCTCCCACGGCCGCTATCCGATTATGCTGGGCTTCGCCTGGGACTGGCTCTACCCGGTGATGGAAGACAGTGAGCGCGCCGAGATCCTGGCTGGCATCGAAAACTGGTGTAAAGCGTTATTCGAGCATACCGAAAAACAGTGGTGGCGTGACGCCTCTTATAACTGTGGCGCCGTCCCTGTGGGCGCACTGGGAATCGCTTGCGTCGCCATCCGGGGAGAGTCCAAACATCCCGAGCTCAAGAAATGGCTCGATTCCTCAATCATACGGGTCTGGCGGAATTATTACCCCACTGCCTGGCGGGAAAACGGTATCTGCTACGAGGGCCCCTGCTACGCCCAGTATCAAATGGACCCGACAAAGTTCGGCGAAACCCTGCGCCGCACCGGCGGGCCTGACATCCTGGACCACAGCGGGGCGATCAACGCCATGGTTTACCAGCGGTTCCAGTGGATGCCCCACGGCGGATGCTCTCCCATCGGGGACAACACGGAGTACGGAAGAAGGGTCTTCGCCGCCCCCTACCTGCTGGGTATCGGGGAGATGGCAGACAGGCCCGGCCTGTGGACCTTTGTCAACTACACGGACAGAAACCGGCTGGATCCGATCATCACTTTCCTCTGGTACCCAGATGACCTCGAACCGGTCTCCCCTGCGGAGGCGAACCTACCCACCTCGGGCTACTTCGAGATCACCCGCAACCGGGCCGGCTACCTCTTCGCCCGCTCCGCCTGGGCTGATGAGCAGGCCGTCGCCTTCGCCTTCGTTACCCGCTACGAAGACTGCAACCACCAGCACTACGACATGAATTCCTTCCTCTTCTCGGCTTTCGGACGGGAATGGGCCACTCATAGGAATATCTATGGCTACCAGCACCCGCTCCACGGCGCGGATATCGAGCACAACTTGGTGATAGTTGACACCGGCGGCATGCCGATCAACGACAGGCCCAACTCCGCGGGTGACGACTGCTCCCTTTACGGGC
>Ga0307379_10002169_pt1 | contig 29503 bp, 24 predicted proteins | sample UN2MG_FD_202237 | JGI IMG/M metagenome (GOLD analysis project Ga0307379, IMG submission 202237) | Soil microbial communities from Risofladan, Vaasa, Finland - UN-2 | ecosystem: Environmental > Terrestrial > Soil > Coastal area > Acid sulfate soil | place: Finland: Risofladan, Vaasa | collected...
CGATTTGGATTGGAATGATGAATAAAGTAGAACAGAGAGTCAAAGTCGAAAACGAACAGGATAAGAAAATGGTTGCAAATATTCTTGCTGGTCAGACCCCTGAAAGAGTTCATGAAATCTACAATGCTTTAAAAGACAATCCCCACATCATGTGGAAGGAGAGTTTTAAGGCTGTGTTGGGGCTTCCTGAGGAACAGGAAAAGTGGGCTGAGAAAGATAACGAGTAAAGGAGAAATATGCGGACGGAAACTATTTTTAGCAAAGCTCTCCGTTTGGCGAAAAGGTGGTTTGGAGCTTATCGGAGTAAGAATCGTCGTGTTCAAATACAGCAAGATATTGTCTCGCAGATAGACAATTGGACCCTTCTTATAGAATTCGTTGATAGATTAAGAGATGAGCACGAAAAATCTCGTTCGCCTTCTGGCTTCAATCATGAATTGGACGATTTGGCTATCATGCTAAATGACCAATACGGTGCTACTGATTTCAAAAAGGTCAAAAGAAAGAAGTTTTTCTTTGGCTGTTCTGCATCCGATTGACATTTGACACAAACATGATAGGATATGGCTAGAAAGGGGTCTGATCATGGGTCATCAGAAATACTTTACGGTTGGTCGATACGAGGTTGGTGAAGTTCTCCATCTTGTTGAAAACCCTTCATTTGAGCAAGCCAAGAAACACATAGATTTCAAGGGTTTCAAAGTCAAGGTTTCTTCCCTTAGACTAAGAACTTTTCGTGATTGGGGAACCGACTGTGTTTGGTGTGGATTCAAAGGAACCTATTTTCTTTTAGAGCGAGATAAAGCCCAAGAAAAGCAGGATGGAGCTTATCACTTCAATCTTTATGGAGATTACGAAGGTAAACCAATTCTGTTTACGCATGACCACATTGTACCTCGATCCGCTGGTGGTGGAGATGTAAGTGGCAATACTAGAACCATGTGTAAAGTTTGCAACCAGATAAAGGGTTGTGGTGTCGAAAGCAAATTAACGGGTGTTTTAGTAGCAAAATTCCCTGATTGGGTTCACGAATGTAAATGCGTCAAAGAGATTTTGAATCGTTGTAAAACTGATGAAAAACTCAATGCTTTTTTAAGTGAAAAATCTAACCACTGTCCGAAAGAAATGGATATCAGGGATTGGCTTTACTGTGTATGTGTCTGCTGCAATAATGTATCCTCTCTTATTGAGAGCGAAAATGCACCAAAAAACGTAAGAGAGTTATGGGAATCCATCACGGGATATGCCTCTATGACAGGGGAGATGATGGGAGAGGGTAATTCTGGAGAATTCTCTGACGCCCAAGATGCAGAAAGAATTGGTTATCAACTGCAATATTACAACGCAGAGATATGCCATTGGTTTGAGAAACTTACCGGCTACCTTCCGGTGCAAGTTAAGGAAGGCCAGTGGAAGTTGGTTAAAACAAAGAAACAAGGCTAATGGACCATGGAAAAATGGACTCGCCTCATGGAAGAATGGACTCGCCTTTTAAATATTGATGATGGAAACGATCCTATGCAGCAATGGGTTCGTTTCTTGAGGATTGATGACAAAGTGTTCCTCACAAAAGAGGGGCATGCTGTGATAGCTCTCATTGAGATACCATATCACCATGATGAAAAATCTGGTTGTGGGAAAATAGCGATAAAAAGGTTCGGGTCAAATAAATCTGAAGTTTGGTATGTTCGCCCGGATGGAACAGGGATTGATGGTATAAGGATTATGGCTCCATACGGCCAACTAGACCTACCTAAAAAAGCTGTTGAAACCGAAAATAAAACTGGTAAAGATCGATGGGGAACCATCTAAGGAGCGAATGATGCTTGTAGAGCTTGCTGTGGGCGATGCTTATGGGGGAGGATTCGAATTTACTTCGGATGCATTCATTGCCCAAAATAATGATCTTTCTCAGTACAGACAGCACCCAAAATGGGAAGGACAGACAGAAGCTGGACATTATACTGACGACACTCAAATGACCATTGCTGTAGCCGAAGCTCTCCTTAGCGGCAAGCCGTGGACAAAAGAACTTTTGGCTGATAAATTCGTGGAATGCTTCAAAAGAGACCCAAGAAACTCTTATGCGAGAGGCTTCTACAAGTTTCTTACTGAAATAAAAGACGGCACAGAAATGCTCCAAAAGATCAGTCCTAAATCAGATAGGTCTGGGGCTGCAATGAGGGCTTCCCCCTTGGGACTTTTACCTAAAATTGATGATGTTTTAAGCCAAGGAAAGATTCAGGCTTCCATTACTCACGATACCACAGATGGAACTAATGCGGCATTGGCCGCTTCTTTGATGGTCCATTACTTTGCCTATGATTTGGGGAAGAAAGCTGATTTGGGAGTCTTCGTTGGAAAATACGTTCCAAATGATTGGTCACGTCCTTGGGCTGGCAAAGTTGGAGTTAAAGGATGGGAAGCAGTTAAGGCGGCAATAACGATTATTGCCAGATGTTCTTCTCTTAGTGAAATTTTAAGACTAACTGTTTCTTTGGGTGGGGATGTCGATACAGTTTGCGTGATAGCGATGTCTTGTGCCTCTCTTTGTGGAGAGATTAAAAACGACATTCCTTTGGTTCTGGTAGATAGTTTGGAGAATGGTCCTTATGGAAGGGACTATCTGGCCAAACTAGACAAAGATCTCTTTTCTAAATTTGGAATTTCCAAGACATTAGGTGATCGCTGGTCTGCCATTTGACAAATGTCTCGTCTGTGGTAGGATTGAAGTGGATGACGGAAGAAGAAAAACCAAAAAAGGAGAAAGACAATGTGTGATCAGGCGACTCAGACGGCAGTAACAGATGCTGCGAATGGATTCATTTCGCAGAACAAAATGTTTACTGCTTATGATGTGACACGGAGAGTCCGAGCAATGAACATTCGGGTTTTCCACAAGGACGTTCGTGAAGTTGTTCGGGACATGTTCTCGACAGGCCAGATGCAGAATTACAGCAAGCGTCTGACGCCCATTCCTTCTAGCCCCAATCCAGCTTTCGTCTATCATCCGGTAACAGATGATCCTGCGAATTACGATCCCCTTGATAATTTGCCGGGGAATCGGACTACCAGCAATACAACTGCTCCTGCAACCCCTGCTTCAACCCCGGATACGGATGATGACGATGACTCTGACGATGTTTCAACGATTCAGCTTGAACGTCAGGGAGATGGTTTCATCCGCATCCCCGCACGTTACATGAGAGCAGTCGGAGTCAAACCGGGAGATGAGGTTTCTGTTGAAACGATTGGGTGGGTGTCTACTGGAAGCAATGGTCTTACTGTCGAGAAGGCTTCCAGCAAGAAGAATTTGGATGAAGACAATATTCTTCGGACAGATGCCAGAAATAACTTACGTATTTCGTCTACGAGGTTAGATTACGCTCTCGTCCAACAGAAAGCGAAAGTCGAGTTTCAACAGGGTGGGCATTTGATCATCACCTAGGAAACAGCACCTAACCCCCTTGTTCCCAAGGCCCCCTGTCGAAAGACAGGGGGCTTCTTTTTGGTTTTACTTTTCTTCTTTTTCCAAAGTATTCATAACTTCTTTGCCAGCTTCAATCTTCTTGGCTGTCTGTTTTGCACGGATATAACAACCACGTGCAACGGTCTTGAGCATTCCCTGACGATCTCCACCACCAGCAAGCCTGATTTCATTGATTTGGAAAGGGAGATTCATTCTATCGAGAACTTTGCGTACTCTCTTGTCGAAACCCGGAGGACTAGCTGTTCCACCTGACAAAATAATATCGATGGGGTAATCAATGCTGCCTCTGTTACTCTCGAAGCGTTTCCCGAATATACTGAAAACGTATTTAATCATATCTTCATAATAGCAATCAAGAGCCATGAGGATTTCATTGGATTCGTCAATCTTATTGAAATCCAGATCCTTTTCTTTCACACGTATAATCTTAGTTCGTGGCTGTCCAGTCATTCTGGAAGCGTTGGTGTCAATATAATCTCCAGATCGAGCAACGGAGAATTCGTCAATTGGCAAACCACGTTCAGAAAGACAGAAGTTTACTTGTCCTGCTCCAAAGCTTAATCCCAAACCTGTGAATGGAATTGTCTTCCCTTCGGGCATATGCATTTTAGGGTTTTCTGCATAGACGACAGCTAAACCTTCTCCTAATGGCCGAGCATCATAACCCAAGTTATTTAAGAATCGTTCAGCGGTTTTAGCGTGGAAGCTGTTATTAATTTGGCTATCTACTGGGTTGGCCGGGATAGAGAAGAAGAGAACTTCGTTCTTTCTTGCTGGACCGACATGTTCTTCAAGACAAATCTTCTCAAGTTCACGGAGGATAGTCATAGCAATCTTGGGAGAATCTGGATTAAGGATGCCGTCTCTCATTGGGCGTTTAAGAATTTCATTTTCATGGCCCAATCGAATATCCGCTCCAAACTCAGCCATTCTTGCTTGGCTGTAAGCGGCATTGCCAAGGACGTAAATCTTACGTTCATCCTTGACATATGGAACGTTCTGATTTCTCAGTGTATCCTCAAATTCAGTATCATATTCAAGTTCACGGTAGCAGTCTCGGACTTCATTGAAGACAATTTGTCCATCTTTGTCCTCACGGGCAGACTGGAGAAACATCGTCCCAATATCGAGGGCAGAAGCAAATATCTGCTGTTGGTTTTCTTTTGTTTCCTTAGCCATTTTATTTCTCCTTTAGATCCCTAAGTCGTCCAATTCATTGACTGCATTTGCAATGTCTTTTGAATCTTCGGATTTGATGATTTTCTTTCCAATTTCCTTGATGTTCTTTTCGAGTCTCTTGTCTTTTAAGGTTAGAATCTTTTCCTGAGTGTTGATTTCGGCTTCGCTCATATCTGAGTTTTCTAACGCTTCTTTCTTTTCGGCAATAACAGTTCGTTCGATCTTGATATTATCTATAGCATCCTTCATTTTTCGTATTTGGATGGGATTATCTTCAGCAAATTGCCTGACAGTATCCAGAACCTGCTGATTCATATCTAGAATAGCTTGATTCTGTTTTTTCTGTACTTCCATGTCTTGCTGAATTTGGCTTGCTGCTTGTTGAGCTAATTGAGCGGCTTGATTAGCTTGTTCAACGGAAGCTTCTAATTTTCCGAGATTTTCTGTTGCATGTTTTATGTCTTGGCTGTTCTGTGTTAATTGTTGAATAACGGCTGGATCGATTCCACCAGATGGAGTAAAAGCGTCCTTCCGTATGTTTTTAATCATACCTTTTGAGAGGAAATATTTGATATCGTTCGAGCGTTCAGCATTTTCTCTGCCAACTAGATCGATATCACGTGTTTGGTTGTATGTAAGCATTATGCCCAAATCATTAATAATTATTGGTCCCTGAGATATACTTTGAATGATCCAAGCCATGGTTATTTCACCTCTATTATTTCTTCATCTCCTAGAAGAGAAGAAAGTTCCTGTTGTTCTTTGTCGGATAAATTATCTTTACTAACCAAAGACTTTATCCTATTTTTCTTTTTAGCCTGTTCTTCCTTTTCAATCTCTTCCATCTTGCAAGCACATTGCCAAGCTATTTTCTGAAATACAAGAAAGAGGAGAGTCCAAAACCAATACATTAGGCTATCCTCTTTATGGACTCAGGAGTTCCGTTATGGAGTAAGACCACAACGGAGACCCGTGTCAGTTCAGATAATACATATTTATCATATCCGCTTGCTAAAACATAAGCTTCAACGGAGTCGTGTAATCCAAGACAAAAATCCAGTTCAAGGGCTACACGATATTTATCAATCTGAGACACAAGGGAAGAGTGAGCTTTTCCGGCTTTGACTTCCAGTATCTTTACCACTCTATTTTCGGCAAATCTTATATCGATCCTGCCATATGGTTGCACATCTATTTCAGTTGTAATAATAGCATTTGGCGAACATCCAACAGCATTAAGAAGACACTTTTCCTCTTTGAGGATATCTTCGCAGAACTGTTTTTCCTGAATGTTTTTTTCAGAAAAAGACACATTCTCATCAATGACACTATCTGTGCCTAATCCAGTTATTCGGCCAAAAGTTTTATTTTTAATACCATTGGCTATCTTCTTAAAACGGTCATAATGGATCTGCCCTATTTCTGCAATCAAAGACTGGCCTTTGGATATTTCATCCTGAAGCATCTCCAAATAACGGCAAGCTTCTTGTCGTTCATTAGTCAGGTAAGTAGTATGAAGACGCCAATATAGAGCGTCCATCAGGCCTTTAGACATAAACACTTTCTCAAAAATACCTTTGTCAATTATACAAGCTCTAAAGCCTCTTCATTCTTCTTGAATCCAAAAAAACAGGTCGTTCAACGGGAGTGAAGGGAGCCTCTTCGGTGTTAATCCCATGTTTTTTGGCTGATTCAAGTTCTTCAATTTTGTCATCAATGTGCAGATCGACCTTCAATTTAGCTAGGATTGGCCCTTTGGGCATATGCGAGGTAAAGAAAATTTTTGATACAGGAAGTTGAAATTCGCTAATAAAGCTATTCAGAACACTATGGTTTCTTGGTACATCATTTCTAGCTGTAACTATATAAATTGTATGGCCTTTATTACTATAATCTTTGAGTTTTTTGATATAATCCATACGAGGTCCATATTGGACCTTGCCCTGTTTGTCTACGAACGCCTTGGTTAAGGTATCGTCATAATCAAAGCTAACTATCATTAGCGGTACTCCTGTAAATACCAGAAAAGCGATAGTTATCTTGCCATCTTTGTCTCTCAGATGGGCTCATTTTTGAGAATAGAATGGCAATAGTTGCATATGGACAAGTTTCTTTGTATGCTTCTATCTCTTTATTTATTTCATCGTCTGTTAAAGACTTTTGCTCCATGGCCGCTTTTTGGATAATTTCCTCTCTGGCTGCCATTAGAATAAAATCATACTGCCCTTCAGAACAGACTCGGTATGTCCTTTTACCAACAGTGACATCGATAGCCTGAGACTTTACGGGTTGAAAAGGTAAGTGGCCGTTCATTTTTATAGATCCCAAGAAGTTCCAGTATAATCAGGTATTCCAGTTCTGTTTGTAATAGGGCAGAACCTGTAGTTATCTTCCCATTGTTTCCTCTGTTGAGGAGTCATTTCATTCAAGATACGAAGAAGCTGTTCTTGAGTGACTATTTCGTGCTCAATGCCATTCTTATCGGTAATAAAAAGTTTACGCCTTATTGGCATCCCCGATAATCTCCGTCATGCGGCTAGCTCTATATCTAGCCATTAAATCTTCTATATTTTGAACGGAAGAAGAAAGCTTAGTTATCTCATACATGCTCAATTTGGATATCTGAGAAATTGGTGGTAACGTCAAAATCTTTTGCCTTATTTCTCCAGCCCATCTAGGCAGAACACCCAGCAATGAAGGATTTGCGGCTTTCATCTTTAATTTGCCTATTTTTTCGATGATAGCCTTTGTCTCCCTCTCCCGCATTTGCCCATGCATGGTATCGCCATGGCCCCAATCGTTCCCGGCTGCCTTCATTAAGTTGAACCAAGAAGCTGAATTTCTCATGGCAAATCCAAAGTTTCCTTCGTTATTGGAACAGTTGGGCCATCAATATCTGCCCTACATGGTATTCCACCATAACGATATCTTTCCATAAGTCTCTTCTGCTCTTCAGGTGGGAAATCCTTGAAATTAGGGGGAATTAGATCTTGCGGCTGCTGAGTATAGGTGGCGGGAGTGGTGATATTATCCCATGGATTTACGTCTGGTAGCCATATGGAAGTCGTTTGAAGACGGCCTTTTATTATATCCACAATATAGGGATCGTGATTTGTGGGTTTGACGGGCATGATCCAATTCCCCCTATTAGTGAGATACGGGGGAACGGTTTGCGTACCTTCTAATGATTTCTCCGATTATTGGGTTTCGAACGATGTCTGTTTCGTCTAAAGTAACTATGGAAACGTTCTTCATGTCTTTCATTCTTTCTATGGCATCTTCGAGACCATTTACCCTGTCACTCACATCTGTTTGGCTCAAATCTCCGTTTATAACCATTTTACTATCATTGCCAATGCGAGTAAGAGCCATTAACATTTGATCTGGACTGCAATTTTGGCTCTCATCTAGGATTATAAAAGATTTATTTAGACTTCTTCCACGGGCAAAAGCCAAAGGTATGATTTCAATTTTTTTGTCGTAAAAAAGTTTTTTTATAATTGGAGAATCTATCCAAATTTGCATATTATCTACAATTGGTTCGGCCCAAGGATGCATTTTTTCATCAACATTTCCCGGAAGATAGCCGATCTTTTCTCCGCATGCTTCTTTGACGGGTCTCATGACAACAAGTTTTTCGTAAATTGGATTTTTCCCCAGAATGGACTGAAGAGCAACTCCGACAGGTATGGCTGTTTTACCTGACCCAGCAGGACCGATACAGAAAGTTATTACATGATTCATTATTTCAATGATATATTTTTTTTGTCCAGTTGTTTTAGCTTGAACTAAGACTCCCTTATCTTTCACCTCAATATCTTTGTTTTCAACTTTTCTCAGTTCACGTCTTTTGTTCTTTGACAAGTTGGTCTCCTTATGGTTTGAGTACCTCGATGCACGGTAAAATCTCAGTGGGTAAGGAATTGTAGTCACTTTGAGTTATGGTAATTATCTGGCTTTGAGTCATGGCTTCCTTAAACCAACTAGGGATATCAACATGACTGAAATCTTGTTCTCTTGAGATCTTCTGGAACGGAATTTTTTGAACTCCGTTTTCAGTAAAGATAACAGCTTTTGCGGTTTTTTGTTCAGGCTTTTTCTTCAAGTTCAGAGACTCAACCAACTCACAATCAATTCTAATTATCATCTTTAGGCCTTCCGTTTTGAGATTGGGGTTTTGATCTTGGTTTAAGCTTGCCGGAAGGTTTTCGATTGACCCAAAGCCCCCCCTGTTCTTTGCCTTTTGGTTTGATTCTCGTCTTTTTCTGGAGAATCATCTCGGTTTCAAAGTCACTCAAACCAGAAAGCCTAGCAAACCAGTGAGGAGTATTCATATATTATGAAACTCCAGTGGAGAACATATAGCGGAACCAACGGGCACGGCCTCCGGGCAAAGTATAGACGGGGTTAACAATACCAACTGTGCCGGGGTATCTAGCTATCTTGACTGCTTTCTTCTCTTTCTCGAACTCAGCTTCGTTATTTTCTTTCAAAGAATTCAAGTTGCTGAACACATCTCCTATTCGATCTTTCCCGCCAAAAATTGTGGCTGGTTCTTGGAAATTCAAACAGAACATAAGGCGTTTGATGGCATTTTTTGATGCTCCCATCATTAAAACGCCAACCCATGAATCTGGCATTGTTTCCAATGTGAAACTAGTACCGGGGACTTGGTTATTAATTTGAGATAGTGCGTCCGCTAAAAACCTAATCATATCTTGCTGAGTGAAAAACCTGAAATTATAGCTAGCCTGTATTCTATCTGTTGGGGCTAGCGGCATGGAAAAGTTTATCATTGCAGATTCTGAATTTAAACTGAAGCCATTTACAATTTCTTCGTCGTTCAAAAATATCTGGTGATTTCCAAGATTCCATCTTGGCCAAGTCAGTTTATAACTTGTTTTGTCTGCATTACGTCTTGCTGTTTCATTGTAAACTGGAATATTCTGGGCACAACCAATATAACTTTCAAGAGCCGCGATTAGTTCGATTATTTTCTGACTTGGTGTAGCTCCAGTGTTCGTGCCAGCAAGGACTATTGAAATGGTATCTATCGCAGCGGTTGGTGTTCCTTGGACGGTCCCTGTATAGCGAATTGTATAGCTTTTTACTGGAAGAGAATTGGGGATCAGCCAATCGTAGTAATAATACCCCGCAAGGGACATAGTGGGTATCATGGGTGTAGGCGACAGAATATAATCCGGCCCATCTAATATTGCTATTTTGGCGTCTGGGACATCTATGGGCATTCCCGCTGGAGACGTTACAAACTGAGCCGTTAAAGTTGCTGTTTGCCCTTGGGAGTATATCAGACATTCTCCAGCCATAACAAATCTCCGTTTCTACTACACTTTTTCTAACGGAAATCTTATTTCCCTTGATATTTCTGGATCAGCTTAATTCGGCTCTCTTCTAATTCGGGCTTCTTCACTTCATCAGGGACGCATGTCATGAGGTGTCTGAGATTCAAATGTTTAACTCTCATTTCATAACCATTCTTGCGAATTCTCTCAATATAATCATCATCTCCACCGTAGTTAAAGAAGGTGACATCATCGAGGGGGCCTATTTCGTCGTACAGGTTTCGTCTAAACATTACACACCAGAAGAACAGCATTTCTTTTTGAAGAGCAGGGCTTACGCCTGCATGGGGACCAACTATTCCAACTTTGGGAGAAGAATTCAATTCGTCAATCATGACTTTTAACCAGCAACGACCATCAGGTTCTGGCCCTTCAACCCATGCGTCATCGTTATAAAGTAAAATGTACTTGCCTTTGGCTTTGGAAACACCAATATTAACAGCCTTTTGATAACCCAAATTAGTCGGCATTTTCAAAACACTGATGGCTTTACCTCTTGGCAACGACATCTCTTCTTTTTCCAACATCTCTAACGTGCCATCTTTACTGTTGTTATCTATAATAATTATTTCAAATGGAGTTCTTGAGTTGGTAAATATTGTGTTAATGCATTTCTTGAGTAAATCTCTTCGTCCGTTTGTTGGGATAATGATTGAAACCATATCTTCTTGGACTGGGTTGATATCAATATACTGAGGCTTCTCCAGTTTGCCTTGTGGGAATTGATAAGTACAAATTTTTCTCCAAATTCTCTTATTAACCTCCGACAGAGGCAGAAGATCATTCCCCATAACAGACTTTCCATTAACAGGAGGCAACATATTTTCATCGATAACCATAATGTCAGAATAACATATTTTAGACAAGTCTGGTTTCATTTCTTTTCTGGATTTGCTGCTGATCAAACATTGGTTTCTCAACTCAGGTCCAATGGTTGTGCCTAAGCTATCATCGCTAATGAAAAATTCTCCGGTCCATCTGCCCGGAATATAGGTCTTGTAAACTTCAAACACAAAATCTTCGTATTTCCCATGTCCTGCCGTAACAACATTTAATGGGTTTCCTTGGAACCTCATTGATTCAGAAACTGTCATTACATAATCATGCTTACCTTCGCTCAAAAGCATTCTCGTAAGGTTCAGCATCTCGTCCTGAGTATTAGCGACCATTGCCAATTTAGGTCCCTTGACAATATCCTTCTCTTCCAATGTTGTAGTTACATAAACTTCTGTGACAAATTGTGAAAAATATTCTATTGCCTTATTGATCTCGTCAGCATTGTTATTAATAGAGTTAACAACGGCAACAATATTTACAGAAGGCTTGCTTAAACTTACTGTCTCTTTCCCTTCTGTGGAAACTGAAACTGTTCTTTGATTAGCCTTCTCTGATTGTATCCTGATTTTTTTATGCCATGTTTCCAATCGCTGTTGATAGATTTTATGATCAGTCGAAGCAAGCCGTTCTTTTTCTTTGATGCCATCCGAACGAATGCCACCTGACGGAGCTTGGAAATGGAAACCAATAGCTTCTGGATGAAGAAGTAGTTTATATCCAGCCAAATGGAATCTGTAACTAAAATCACTTTCTTCTCTGTGACCTAGTTGGCTAAACAATTTGCAATAGCCACCAATTGCATGACCAACTTCTGTTCTGTAAAGGAAAGACGAATAGAGATGTTCCATTTCTCTTGGTTTCGTCCCGGTCGGATAAGGACAAATGTAGGGCCAAGGAACATTGGGTTCAATTTTGCCTGCATAATTGATATTAGTAGTAAAATCTGGTGGAGCCATCTGGTCTTTTTCTGACCGTTTCGGGTCAAGATAAACACCGGCTACTGCTCCAAGTTCACATTTCTCATCTTTCAAAAACTCACCATAAAGTTTTTCAAGGTAATCAGGTCGAACAAATATGTCATCATCAATTCTACAAATGAGTTTATGCTTTACATTAGTGTCAGCATGGACCATTTGTAAAGTTCTGTCATGTGCAATGTGAGGCCCTTGCTGGTGACTTCTAATTAGTCTCCAGCCATGGCCTTCATGCTGAATACGATACATCAAAGGCATAATCAATGGACTGACAAGAACGGATTCGTCTGAATCATCAATCTCAATCAAAATATCCCAATCTTTGAAGCTTTGCATCAGTAAAGAAGTCAACATTGACGCCAAATAAGGGTGACGATCTCTGGTGACACAATCAATCATGATTCTGTCACCTCTTTTTACTGGTTCAAGAGCAGGCTTTTTAAAAGTTACTGGATCAAAGAAACCATCTGTTTCTTTGACCAATTTGGCCTGTCGTTCTCTTTCCCACTCAAAAAGTAAAGGTGTCATTATTCTAGCCGACTCCTTAAATGTGTAATTTTCTTTGACGTGTTTTGCAGCCTCAGCCCCTTTGGTCAACGACTTGGCTCTTTCTCTTATTACTTCATACATCAAATGCTTCATGTGCCCGATGTGAATATTGGCCCATACACCATTATCTCCGGGAGTCCCCGGATAAGCAGAGCTAAAAGTTGTTCCGGGATAAGGGCTTAAAGAACATGGGTAAGAATTGGATTCGTCAAAATATTCTGAAGGACTACTCCAGTTTGTGAAAATAACGGGAAGTCCAGATGCTGCTCCCTCAAGAATAGGCATTCCGATGCCTTCTCCGTGAGAAGGGTGTACTACACAATCAGCATCAGCATAAAGCTTAGCCATTTCTTCAGTTGAGAAATCTCCTTGTCCACCTTTCTGTTTTGAAGCCCATCCAGTGAAAATTGCCCTTATATTTGCTCTCTTGTCAAAGCCATTCTTATTGATCCAATCAAGATCACCAAAGTTATTTGATTTGATGATTAGCTCGACTTGGTTACACTTTAGCGGGAAATTTTGTTCGCATTCCGGTGGGGTGGCCCTATCCTTAGGAAATGCCTCACAGAAAGCTGAAACAAGTCTATCAATATCTTTTCTGCCTTGAAAAACTCCTACAGTTAAGAAAGAGAATTTGTCGGCGGGATGTTTTGAACGATCAACTGGCCTCATGAATATTTCATTGACGCCGGGAGGAACGACATTAATAGGAACCTTGAACCCGGAGTCTAGCTGAACACCCTTACAGAATTCACTGAATGTCAGAATTCGATCCATTCTATTGCAGATATGAAGATAGGATTCTCTAACTTTTGTGGATTCACATAGAGAAATTCCAATTTTATATCGAACGTCGATATCAAGGAAAGTTTCCATTAACCAACAAACGATATTAATGCCGTCAGAGAAGTCCCACCCTTCTTGTTTGGCCTTCTCTGTTTTATCAATAATCTTTTTAACAACTGTGTCTTCTACATTTCCCGAATGACTCCAGTCGTTGATATAGACATCAAATCCAGCCTTTTCAAGTTCTGGGCATAGACCTTCTGCAATTTGAGAGAATCCAACAGCGGCACCGATATGAGTATGCCAAATAACCTTGATTTTTTTTCTAGCAGAGATACCCCATTTTTGGTTAAGGTAGGCGATGTTGCCCCCAATGACTCCCTGCATCCCACTAGCGAGAATTTCTCCCCGTTTTCTTTCGTAATCAAAATTTAGGATTTTATTCTGCTGTATCCTCTCAAGCTCACCAAGGAGAATTTTGGGGAATTTCCCTTCTTTGCCGCCTTCAATCGCGTGTTTGTTGGTCCCGCCGCTTTTATGCCAGAACGGAACATTTTGCTCACTTATCTTAAAGCCTTTGCTCATTGCTCTGAAAACAACCTCGGCGTCTTCATAATAAGCAGGCCAGAAGTTTTCGTCAAAATACTTCCCGTTAATTTTGATGGCATCAAGACATTCACGAGACATGATGCAACAACAGAAATAAGGGAAAACCATTCCGGACATAACATCATCTCGTTCCATGAGACGCATGCCTACAATTCCGAGTTTCTTATCCTTCTCCATTCTTTCAAAAAGGATCTGAATAAAATCTTTTGTGCCACCATGTTTGGCAGGATTAATGGCTTCGCTATCTGGATTAACAAGAACAACATATTTGCTAACTGATTTCTCAATAGCAATATTATGGGCACCGGCAAATCCCATATTGGTATCTAAAAGTATTGGCTTTATTTTAGGATTCTTTGCCGCTGCATCTTGAATCCATTTTCTTGTGCTCTCCCTGTGAGGGCTGTTATTGTCAACTATAAGCCATTCATAAGGATGTGAAACATATTGTTCTATCGTATTCCGAAGTTTATCAATTCCATCTTCTCCGGTCAGTTGTGACTCTCCATCTATATTGTAAAGCACTGTAATAATTGAAACTTTGTTCTTCTTATTACCAACATCTTGGATTACATCTTCCCACGCTGAATACACTTTTTCTGGATCATATTTATCAAAAGCTTTCTTTCTAGATGCCTCTCCTTTTTGAGAGAGCAAAGTTTTAGGTCCTTTCCAGTCATCGTAACAAAGCTGAAGTTTTGCAGCAACATCATCTATGTCTACTACGTTATGCCAAACATTGAGATTATTATAATATTCTTTTCCCGACAATTTGCACTGGAAACCTGCTATATCTCCAATCACTTCAGGGAGAACAGGAGTGTCTGGATAAACAACTGGAATTCCACACGCCATGGCCTCAACTGGAGTGAGTCCAAAACCTTCTCCGCTTGTTGTTGTTAAGAAAACATCAGCAGGCCAATAAAAGGCTCTAGGAAGGTAACTATTATCAAAGAAGAAATCATCAAAGAAAATTTTGTCCTTGATTCCCAAATCTTCAGCTAATCTTCTTAAATCAACTCCTTCTTTCTTTTTCTCGTCCCACATTGTACAATCCTGTGGATTACATTTGCAAAGAAGAAAAACATCTTCTTTGCCTTGGGCAAACTTAGCAAATGACTTGAGTGTTGTTGCCCAATGTTTTCTTGGTTGATGACGATCAACTCTAGCAACAACAAATTTGTTTTTAATGCCCAGATTCTTGGCGTTTTTAGCTTCGTCCTTATTGGGACAAGGAACCAAATGTGTCATATCTACAGCATGAGGGATAATACCATAATCCATATTCTTAACAGTTTCAAAATTCATCTGGAGGGCATGATTAGTAACAAATCTGACAGCCGCACATTTACCAAAAACTTTGGAGCCTAGAGGATCAGGGAAATTCCCCTCGTAAGGAAGCCAAAAAACTGATTTATCTAGAATACCTTGTGGCAAATTCTCCATGTAAGAATAACGATAACTGTCATTGTGCCAAAAATAAACGTCTGGCTGAATTTCTTTTTCTATTTTTTTAAAAGTCTCTACATCGCCATATAGATTATCGGGATCTTTTTGCCTAGCATAATTAGAAATAATTTTAATTCCGTTGAATTCAAAGACACTTTCTCCAGCATTTCCTACGTTTGGTCCACCATTGAACGCCATCGCGTAGATTGTATGACCCTTTTTCGACAATTCTCTGGCTGTAAGTCTACATGTCGAACCATAACCCGTAGGAACACAAGGGTTGTCCATAATCAATAGGATTTTCATAGTATCTCCACAAGTTTTCAACTAAGACAATTATAAAAGACAAAAGGCAAATACAACCTAATTTTCAGGATTTCTTTGCACTTTTCGTTCTGTCAAAGTGTCGTTCAAAAAATCGGCATTCCTGTAGGAAGCCCCATTGCAATCATTGCAATCCTTTTTGAAACCGAGCCTAATGCTGGTTCCACAAGGACACTTTTCAAGTAATCCCTCTTTTTGTAGAGTGGAGAATGCTTCGGTCATTGAGTTATAGAACTCGTCCATAACAACTTTTTTAAAATATTTGTATTCTTCAGATTCTCTTGACCCAATCTTAAACTCTCCTAGTTTCAAAATTTCTTTCATAGCCGACATTTGGGCAAGGTACATCATTTTCGCTATTTGTCCGTCAAATGTTTTTTTCATATTAGCACACAGTTTTCTCCTAAATTCTATCCGTGATGTCTTCTTTGTGGTCTGGCACCTTCTTGATCAAGAGCTTCCATCAGTTCACTCATGGTTCCAGAATCTTCATTGTCCAAAGACGAACGTTTGTAACTTCTGACATCATTTGTCAAATCCAAATCGTTGTCGTTGTCGTCACTAATAATATGTCTTCTACGGCCACCTTCACCTATTTCTATTTCAACCCCACCGCCATCCGATGAGCTAATAGGCTTAGCTTTTCTCTTGGCAAGATGTGCCTTATATGTACTCTCCATTTGCATAGCTTCTTGTTTTGAACAGCGAATTATGCTCCCATTTTCCAAGAGTCTTTTTAAAATACGAGACTGACGAACTTTGTCAGGGTCTATCATTGCTAAATTAATTGCTCTTCCATGAGGAACTGAAAGACATTCTTCTATCCCACCACGAATTTGTCTCCCTGTATACAAATCGTCAATAATAAGTGCCGTGTCCGTTGTTGTCTTGATCCAGAAATCAACTTCGTCATTATCTTTCTTAGTTTGAATAGTAGGTTTCGAGGAAACAGGTCGATCAATGTTCTTGATAACCTTTTTTTCTTCGTCCGATATCGGGGTTCCAACTGGAGAAAGATTATCAATCTGTTCTCTGGTCATTTGAGAGATTTCTTGAACACAATAAACATTCGTTTCTTTAAAAAGTTGGTCAAAAAACGAGACATTGTGGGTTAGATTTAACTCATTTACTTTTATAGTGGTCAAAACATTCCCCAAAACAACTTTAATTTGATTTGTTTCAATCAAAAGTATGGCATTTTTCATTTGTCTAGCTCTCCATGTTACAAGTTTTCAAAAGTACATTTTAATTTATCACGCATCGCATTAATACAATTATCCCAATTGTATTCCTTTGTCACTCTATCGTACAATAAGTCGGCTTTCTTCTGTGCTTCTTCTGGATGTTCATAGACATGTCTCATCAAATGTCTTGTCTGTTCAACAGCTTTCGGCCCAAAAATTGGGAATTCTGCGTCCTGATAGAAATACGAAATCTTAGAAAGGTCATCCTTTACACTTTGGAAACCATCAACATCAACCAAATAGCTGTTGGTATCGTCAAGGAAGTCCGTTTGACCAGAGTAGCGGCTACAAATCACAGGAAGCCTACAAGCTCCGGCTTCTGCCGGAGGCAACCCGAAACCTTCACCTCTTGTGATCAGAACATAACAATCCGCAGCAGCATACAATCTAGGCATCATTGTATCGGAAAGAATATCCCCAAATAGACATACATGAGGCTTATTAGGATTTGAAACCATTGAGCTTACTCTAGCAATATCTTCTCGGATGAACTTCTTTTTGGATTCGTGGGTACTGCCAAAATATCTGCTAGATATCAATAAAGAAACGGGTTCGTCCCCTGTGAATTCTTCAAGATAAGATTTTAATAAAACATCATATCCTTTTCGTAGGGACCAACCAAAAACAGATAGGAAAACGAACGGTTTTAGATTTTTAGAAAAAGATATTGGTTCTACGTCTGGATGATATATATCTGTATCAACGCCTAAAGGCACGACGGACAAAGGTTTCCTGACGCCACTTTCAAGAAAGACTTCTTTACACCATCTGCTTGGCACCACAACCTCATCGGCACAATTACATCGTTCAACATAGCCCGGATGTAATCTACGGGTTTCCATCATGGTGAATAACATTTTATAACGAGACCAATCATAGATCAAAGGAGCAGTCATCCCATATATTTTGGGAGCATCAACGGGAACCCTTTTTGTACTAAGAGAAACTAATCTTTCTCTTGTTTTGGGTTCTACATCATTAACTGATTCCTGTATATCATATCTCAGATTAATTCCTTTTTCACTTAGCCCAAACATGAATTTACGATTCATTCTGGCATAGCCACCGAAATCCATAGTTGGACCAGTCCAAACAACTGATATTTTCCCGTCTTCGTCAAACTCTTTTTTGGCTTCCTTACTTTCGGGAATGCCTACTAAAGCTTTCGGACGTTCATTTTGACGGGGAAGATTTGGCCTTCTTTCATCTACAAAAGATGCTTTCAGTTTGTCGTATCGGGAAGTCTGAGATTCCATTTCTTGTAATCTGGATCGGAATTTCTCTTTGACACTTTTTATCTTGTCTTCGGAAGGGTATCCCTTCGAAGCATCTATAACATAATCTCCGGCTATACAATATCTTAATGTGTTAGATCGAATAGCTTTTAGGTCAGGAACTTCAATAGCTTCATAGTTACCCGTATAGGGGAGAAGAAAGCCTATGTCATCCAAATAAATTGGCCCTTCACTGACATTCACAATTTTCATAATTCATCCCAGAATCAGTTTAATTTCATTATACTACATGGCAAAATAGTTTATATCCAAAGTATCAGGTATATTTTTGTAAGTTACTGTGAAACCATTGTCATCTACACTAGTTACATAAACTTCTGGTTCTGTTCCATAAGGATAGGCATTTTCAGGTATCGTATTTTCATTGTAAATACGAGAAAATGCAACTGTGGCAGAACTCACTGGGAACCCAACGAGTATATTCAACTCGCCATCACCTTGAACAGAGGCAATAAGATTCCCATAAATAGGAGAACTATCGCCATATTTCCATAATACTCTTCTTCTCATATATATTCTCTTACTTGTCTATTGAGTTATTTCCTTTAAAACTCTATAACTGCTGTAGCCGATTTTTCTAATGTCCCTGTAACGTAACCATTTGAAGGAGTTACTGTTACATACCATTCTTCTCCGGGAGATAGAAGTGTATTTGGTACTTGATTTGTGTTGTCAAGTTCAGACATTCGAACCCCGTTCTTGTACCAATAGATGACACTTTTATCTTGCAGATTGTCTGGATCTGTAAACGTATAAGTTACCCTTAAGGTAGATAAAGTTGTTGGAGTTTCTGGAATAAGAGAGACATCTTCAACGACTGGAGTTGAAGCCAAAACAGTGATTGAATCACTTGAATACAACTGACCGTATTCCTTACCGTTTGAAGGTATCACTTCACATCTAATCACATTATCTACAGAAACATATTTTTCTCCGTCTTCATTCTTATCTTCTGGTCCCAAAGTTGACACTGTTCCTGTCTTTACTTCTAACCCATTTACATACCAAGTAAAGATCGTATTCTTTTCGTCTTCTTCGTCCAAAGAATTATATTCATATTGAACAGAGATAGTATCGGAACTGCTGAATATAGTATTATCTTCGTTGCTGGACGACAAATAAACATTTGAGACAGTTGGAGGAGTTGCCGCGACAATAATCTTTGGGCTTCTTGAGGGTGGTCCAAATGCTTTCCCGTCGCTTGGTGTTACTATAAAATACCATTCCTGCCCAAAAGCAATCCCGTAGTTTTCTCCAGAATCTGATCTAGAGGCTCTAAAGTTGGAGTTAGAAACCCTTTTGAGATTTGAAATTTCTGGAACAATAGCTCCATTCCTATACCAATCTATCTTTGTTTGAGCAGTATCTTCATCATCTCCTTCTGGATCAACAAAGGTATAGTTTGCTGTCATTGGTCCACCTTTTTGAACAGGAGATGGAGTAATGAAGAGATTGACGGCTCGTGGAGGTCTATTAATGGCTCCCCCATATTGATCTTGAGTAGTCCCGAATTCATAACCAAAGCTATCTAAATAACCGACTTCTTCGGTGGATGGGTTGGTAATTTTCATCCCGTATCGGAACACAGAAGGTAATGTAACTTCGACTGTAACCACGTCCTGTGGTCTCATCTTTTGTCTAAATGCTATTATTCCTTTTTCTGGAACCTTAATATACTGATCATTACCTACTTCTTCTCCACCAACAAAAACTCTAATAGTTGAATTTTGAGCCCAATTTCCAGTTATAGATTTATAAACAAAATAATCTTCCGTCCTCAAAATGTCTGCTGTAGACGAATTTTCTACTATTGCATCAATAGATCGGTTGATAGCAACAATAGTTCCACGCTCTCGGACGGCTGGTTGCGTAATTGTAGCGTAATCCCTATCAAACATGAATGATTCGCCATGAGCAAAACTAGATTCAGCAACACCTCCTACAGGTAGCCTAGAATTCTCAACACTTGCCAATTCTGATATCTGCCCTGATATTTGACGGGGGTAGGTAAACAAGAATTGTACATTGGGCTGTGAATAATTTAATGTTGCTGATTCCAGTATAGGAGAATCAAAGTTATTTGTTCTTAAAATTATTTCATATTTTACAATCTTGACCTTAACCGGATTACCTAAAGAGAAAGACACGTTTGGAGGTATTGTTGTGGGTACACTTGTAAAGTTATAACCATCGACACTATAAGATAAAATCATCTCGGCAGAATTTCCAGAAATCAAATTATCTACTGAGTAAGAAACAGCAGACAAGAAACCATCAATCAAGTGTGTCCCTATAATAGCTCCTGATCCGAAACTGGCTGGAGCAGAACTCTTAATCCTATTGATCACGAAGGACTTGTAAGAAGAGTCAATTACGCTGAAACTGTTGCCACCTGTATTGAAAGATATCTTTTCCAAATCAGCAACATCAGTTCTAGCTCTTCTAGCAGACAAAGATATGGGGTCAGTTATAACAAAACTGGTTGCAAATATCGGGAAAGTTCTTGGCCCAGATATTGAATTAGCAACTTCGATAATATCTTCTGGACTATACGCTGAAAAAGACTCATCATTATCTATGGTTGCTATCACCAAGCCTTTTTCTGGGAATAATGGGTTATAAGTTTTAGAAAACAAATCTGTTGCCAAATACATCGCATCATAATAAGGGCTTGCTCCAAACGGAACTTCTTCACGTGTCGAATCAATGAGTTTTTTAGCTTCGACAGCTTCAACTGGATCATCCGAAAGCACTGTAATATCTGGAACAGAAACAATATCACTAAAGAAGCTTACTGAAGAAGATAGCCCTTGTTCAATTATTGATGGAGAGAAAGCAAAAGAAGATTGTGCAGTTTGAGTTCCTGTAGATCCCGCTATTGTAGAATCGGTATTTGAGCTTCCAAAATAGTAGTCATCCACAACTGTTATTTCAATGGCGGCAGAATAAAGTTCTCTTGGCTCGTCAGCCCTTTGATAATTTGCTACTTCTGAAATCGTTTGTTGAGCAGTTTCTTGTTCACTTGCGAACAAAGATAGTTGATCCACTTGTTTGATTGGATCTTCTGATCTTGGCAAAAGGGATGTTGAGGCTGTCCCGTCTTGCATGACCATTTCCTGTGAAGAGAAAAGAACCGGAAGGATAGATATTCTTGGATTGGGACTTGGTTGTACTTTTTCTGTATTTGTCTGGTCTGTCTGGTCTGCATCTTGTGAAATATAAATGATTCCACGTGCCAGAAATTTGGTCCCGTCCGGTGGTGGATCACCGGCATCGTCTTTAGCCGTTATAGTAACTGATGCTGTTGCTCTTCCATCGGCACGAACTTTATTGGGAGTAGCTTCACTTTCTATTTGTAGCCATCCAGCAGCATGCCCACTACCGTTTCCTCCTAAAACATAGATATAATCTCCGTCAATAGCTGCACCTAATCCAGTTCTGGATTGTGGCATTTTAGCGTAAGTAGGAGGGCCAATAAATGTCGTACCGTCAAATGTTTCTAGTTTGTTTTGCCATTCACTGACCTCGTTGCTGCCTCCCAATGCAAAGGTCAGACTTCCATAAAGAACATCTGCTGCCTTGTATCTTGGAACATTTGGAGAAGGCGGATCTACTATGAATGTTTTTGCTGTAGTACTAAATCTTCTGACGGTAGTAGCAAAAAATGAGTCTGAACTACTATTATATCCATAGAATGTTTTGCCATTGAAGAGTAATATGTCATTCCCATTAACACGAGAATTGAGTCCCATTCTATTCTCTGGCAAATTGATGATTTTAACGGGCTCACCAACAGAATGGTCAAATTGCAAGCCTTTTGTAAGTTTGATAAACGTCGATTGTCCATCATACCCTTCATATGGAATGATTTCTTCTGTTGCTCCAAGTTCATTAACCAATAAAAGACCATAAGGTGGAAGGTTAGCTGCATTGACAGCTATTATCTGTCTTGAAGTGGACACATTTTGAGAAAGTGTTGTAACTGGATATGAAGCTAGACTAGGAATTTCAATGGACCAAGTTTCCGAAGTCAAATCAAAAGAGAAAACACCTAAATTAAACTGATCTATTTTCTCTATTTCGTTTTCGCCATTTTCCCCAGTCGTGGTCGTCATTCTACTAACGCCACCAATTACATAAGCCTTACCAGAAACTATTTGGACTGTGCCAAATGCTACTCCTACAGGCATTTCAGGCAAAGTTGTCCAGTAGTCTCCGACTGGATTATATTTGTAAGCTAGGCTAGAAATTCTTCTTGTGGAGAAATTCATTCCGCCAAATATATAAATCTGATTATTGTAAACAAAAGAACTAGCATAAGCCCGTGCTGTAGGTAGACTAGCCTTTGGTGTCCATTTTTTTGTTGAGGGGTCATATTCTTCGTTGATGGCTAGGAAGTTTTCGGCAAATCCTCCGATAGCATACATCTTTCCATTAACAAACTCTGCAATACAACCGGTTCTACTAGTTGGCATTGGAGGAATAGAATCGGGGGTATCCCATATATTTAAACTTATGGAATATCGATCAACGGTAGCTAAAAATTGTCCTGAATCCTGTGAAACAGATAGAGCAATAGAATCTGGGATTAATCTTTCCACCTGTTTTAGTTTATCATAACTACAATATGCTACTACATTTACATAATCTTTTAAGACATCGCCAATAGGCTTAATCGTTGTTTTGGCAACAGGTTTTATCTCAAGAGCACCCGAAGGGGATCTGGTAACTGTATTTACAATTTTAGCTTCGTAGTTTGTGAGTTCAACATTTTGTATACCTATTACCCGTCCCTTTATTTCGTCTACAGTCCATTTTTTTATTACAGCAACTTCATCATTATTTTGATCTTCTAAACTATCATTTTTGAGTTTGCCAATAAGGAAATTAACTACAGTTCCTTCTGGGACATCTTCTCCAGAAAAAGAAAATCCAACATAAATATCTACCGGAGTTAATCCATCCGGTGGTATTTCTGTTACTCTTTCATCGCCTATTTGTGCCCACATTACGGTTCTCCTCCGCTTGTGTCTCTGTCTCTACCAAGCGGTTCTTTGAAAGATAAATAACAGGGTGGTGTATGATTAAAAATACTTGATCCTCCACCATAGAAGGTGATTTGCTTGCCATCTACCTCTAAAATAGTATAGGCTGTTAAAGAGTAAATTAACGCAGATTGTTCCCAAGTAACCGTATCCGTTGATCCATAAATAATGTTACCCCCGGCTCCACTTTCCCCAGCCAAAGGATTTTCCTTAACTACTCCTGAAACCACAGAATTCAGTCTTAATTTGAAACGAGCCACCCCATTTTCTATTCTAGCTTTTGCGTATCCAGCCCTTCCTCCTGTTTCTGTTAGATTGGTCTCTACAAGAATTCTTTGACCTCCGGGTATCCCGTGGAAAATTTTTGTTGTAAGAGTTATGATTTTATCATCTTCCAAAGATGGAACCAGACCTCCAAGAGCAGTTATTCTTTCTCGGAAATAAGCTCCAGAATGGAGATCGGTAATTGTCCCGTCATCTTCTGGTTTAGCAACTACTTCCCACTCAGAATATTCGCTTCCATCTGCATATATTTGGTCCTTGTTGAAGTTGTCTACTTTTCTTAGGAAAATTCTATTTAACTGTTTTGCCCCTTCGGGCTCAGATTGTCTAGTTAAAAGAATTATTCCATATCCAGTTGCTATCATTCCACTGACTTTAGCAGTAGCACTGATTTCATACAATTCCCCATCAGTTATACAAGAGCTAATTTCTCTCTTTTGTTCGAATTGTGCTTGAACCGCTGGATCATCACTTACAACCCCTATGTCTGTTCCGGGGCCAAAAAATATTTGTTTTGCTACTCCGCTTTTTGTGGCAGATTTAACCCCAGATCCAGATAAGCCAGCCATACTATAAAAAGGTCTCTTTTTAAGATTCAATTGACTAATAATGTCCAAAGGTTTAATTTCCCAGCTAATCACTGTGTCATCTGGAACTGGTATTTTAGATTCCCCAGAAGGATCACCAAAGTAGACAAAAGCTTTCTGTTCAGCAATGTTCTGCCCATTGGCTTCAAATGGGAATAAGTCCATATCTATATTAAGAGAAGGAGCAAATCTCATTGGTAATTTTTCTATTTTTCTATAACCCAGATAACTGGTAGTAACCTCTAATATGTACTCTCCGGGAACATCTTGTGAAGGAACTTGTAATTCAACTTTGCTTACAGTAATACTCTCTCCAGTAGGTTGTCCTGTTCTGTCAAGAACTTCGTCAGTTTGAGGTGTTACTGTGAATGTAGAAACACCCTCATTATTTTGATTGGGCATTTTACAAACAGTTGATACGGCTCCGGTTCCCTTGTCTAAAATTCTAAAAAAGACACTTACATTTTCTAGGATAGGCTTCCCTCTAAAAGATAATTCAATGAGCACATTGAAAGAATCTCCCGTTTGGACATAAACTCCGGTTTCGGGCTTTATCTCCATTATTGGACTCTTGTCGAGATTACAAGAAGGGTCCCATGCCATAACATTTATTTCTTGTGAAGGATCATTAGAAATTTTGACCGTTAAAGGATTGATCAGTGTTATCTTTCCAGTTTCAGTGTCTATACCCGTTAGTAAAACTCCTGTGGTCCTATTTCTTATTTCAAGGATTCCTTTAAAAGATACTTCTACAGACTGCATACTATTTTGTACTGAAATTAATGGGTTAGCAGAAAAAATAGAAGATACAATAGTATTTGAAGCACTTTGCTCAATAGCAAAATCCATTGCTTTGCTTGGAAATACGACATCCAAAGGGTTGATAACTGTATCACCTATTTGAATGGTACTTACGGCTGGAGTTTCGGGGGTTTCTTCAATAGGGATCTGTTCCCCATCGATTATATTTACAACCTTCCTTGATAGCTCTTGGATTTTTAGAACTCCAGTATACATCGTAGGACTTTCGTCTTCGAAAGTAACGGCACAGACTGCTTTTATAGTATCTCCAAACCACCCTGTATAAGTTTTTTCGTCGCTTATAGGGAGCTTCCATTCTAACCTGTTGGCGGTACTGTTATATGGTTCTGCTGAAAAAACCAATGGAGATTCTGGGATTACAGTTGATACCGTTTGTTCAATAGATCTTTCTGTAAAAGATATCTCAGAAGATTGATTACTTACACTGTCGTAGGCTATCAACATATAAAAGTTTGGTTGGCCGTTCTCTAGGCTTCTATGGGTGAAGCTTGTTTCTGGTCCATTGTAAATTAAATTCCCGTCAGGTTCTAAAATGTCTCCGGTTTCTGATTCGAATGAAACCGGCTCATCTTCTTTGAACCAAAGTTCGTATCTTTTTGTATCTGAACTTCCAGAATTCCATGCAATAACAATTTCCGAGTCTCCGGAATTAGTTGTTAAATTGATAGGAGCAGAAGGAGGTGTAGGATCAAACCCATAAAGTGCAGGATTGTTAAATGGTGGTTCAAGCTTTTCCCAAAAACGATTACACGGAGTAATTGTTACTTTGCTTCTTCTGGAATTTCCTATAGAGCATATTGTACCAGAAGGTTTTTTCGTAAACATTGCATAGTAATAAGTCTGGTTAGCAACAGCATAAAGACTTTGATCTGTAACTGGCCCCGGATCATTAAAATCAAAATAAGGGCCATTATAGTTTGGATCACCTTCTGGAATATCAAGCAGAACAGTCCCATCGTCTACATTTTCTGGGAATCTATCTGCTCTCTTCACCAATACTATTCTATCATAAGTCAAGAAAGAGTCTATTATTTGAGGGTGGAACCAAGTGATTTTAATTTTTCTTTTGCCTATGTCGTAATCGCCATTCTTTACTACTTGTTCAACTGCTTTGAGGTTAGCAACTCCCATTGGTGAAACAGTGTCTGTAGTTGGTGTTGCAAAAGAGTTTTTCACATAGGAAAAAACTCCAGACATATTATAAGCAAAAGCTCCATATTGATATTGAGTTCCGGTAGCGAGATTTTTATCTAATAACGCTTCACTGAGGCCTTCATAAATAACAATACCATCAGTAGGGCCAGTAACCGGTAAAGCTCCAGCTTTTCTGACGATCCTTATCCCAGCAATGGCAGATGGTGAACCAGCATCTTCTTGGAGAAGCAACCTCATACGTGCTATTTTTCTTCCATTAAACTTAACTACATAGTAGGAAGCTGTTGATCCCACAGGGAGAATAGATTCAATGTCATCAATGTAGTCTTTTAAGAAATCAAATCTTACGCCTGATCGGTCATTCCATGTCATACTTCCCGATTGATCTATAATTAAAGTAATAAATAGATTCCCGAAGTCAATAACAACAGTATCGCCTTGAACAACTGTCCCCTTGAGTTCCTGTTGCTCAAAATCTGCCGCTGATGCGTCGGTCTTTGATAAAGGGAGAGCCGGTTGAATAGTGGCGGTCTGAGCGTAACTATCTACATTGTTGACAAAACTATAAGCTATATATGTTAGTTTTCTATTTAGGTCTTTCGTCCACGAAGATCCGGCACTTATGCTTACCAATAAAGGTTCGTTACTTGCGTCTATCCCGCCTACGTATCTCAAAGCAACCGCATTGTTGGAGTCTCCTCCGTCTAGTCTAGCTACAATCGCTACTTTTGAAGGAACGGTTGAATCGACAGGCATGTTGAAAATGCCATTACCTTGTATTTCAGATACAGGTCTTGATTTTGAAACAATAGGAGACCCATAAGGATAATCATTTGTATCGACATTGTATACATCAAGAATTAAATTGAGGGCACCGGGATTTGTTTCGAATTTAGGTTCGACATAAAGACTTACTTTGTCTAACTTCCCACTCAAAATTGGGATTACTTGGCCAACATATCGGCCACCATAAATCAATTCTTGTGTTTCAAGAATGGTTCTTTTGATGAAAGCCATGTTTTATTCCGTATAAATGGTGTTATTTTCAACGACTAACACAGTCCCGTCAACAATATCAACTAAATGTATCGCTTTAGCGTCAGAAATGGATTCTTTTGTCCAAATTCTATTCCTTAGCTTAAACAAGTAGTTTGTATTACCTCCAGCGTAAAGGACATCTTCATTTGAGGCTATATAGTTCATATTGATAATACTGTCTGTCTCTGTTATATTGATAATATTGAATTTAAATGTCACTTGATCAGATTTTACGCTTCCATCATCATCATAAATACCTTTGTTTGTAGCTACCACAAGATTGCCACCAAAAAATGTCATCTTTGAAACTCTTATCTTATCATTCGGGTTAGAAGAGACAACGAAGGAAAACACTTTTTTCCATATTTTCCCATCAGTAGAAATGAAAAGATCTTTCCCAATGAACGCATAAGCCGTTCCTTGATTGACTAATAATGCATCCACTTTCCCATCCAAAGTCAACTCTATCTGTTGGCCATTTTGAGGGATATGACTAGCTCTGAGCCAGACACTATATGGAGGATCATCAAATGACGTTGCATAATACATTCCGTCACTGGTCCCAGCCAACAATATGTTGTTCAAAACATTGACTGAAAATACTTCGTCTGGCAATCCTTCTCCGGGATTCTTTTCGTATTCTGTTATAGAGCCATTTTTGTAAAGTCTATATATGCCCAATTTGGTTGCAGCATAAGCTCCGTCCAGTGCAAAATTGATATCCCTTATTGGATTGTCTTCCTTTTCTATTTCAACTGCTTCGCTCAAAGCGAAAAGGGATGTTGGATCAACCACAAAAATACCTGAATCCGTTCCTATCCAATATTCCGAAGTTGAATAAAGAAGTGCTGACAGAGGAACTAAAGCAGCGGTCCCTATAAGTGGTTGTTGAGCCTCAATCTTGTAATCTATGGTTGAATTAAATCGGTCGAAATCTTTTCTCCCCAAAATAAAGAATTCACTATTTAGCAAAAAGGATGTAAATGACCTGTCAACAAGACTTGTTTCAAGGCAATAATATTGGTTTCTTTCTAAACCTCTTTCTAAAAAGTTATGTTCAACATCTAGACCCATTTGAAGGACGTTTCCTGCAAAATCTCTTCCCATCGAAAGAGCCAAGCCTTTTTCTTTTTCTAATTTGTCTTCTAACTCATCGTGGAAATACATTCCTCCGTTTTTTAGGGTTGTATTGGCAATCGACACAGTTACTTGATTAAACTTTTCAAGTTGGTTTTTGAAAGAGAATTCCCCTAATCTAGAGTCGTAAATAAACGCGGAATCCGGTTGCAATATTTGATCAACGTAGACTTGTAAAGTAGCATTTGGATTCTGGCTATACCATCCCCCATCCAGTTGATAAAGTGAATAATTTGAGGCTAGAGTAACTGTATCATCCGAGAATCGTTTGGTCTCAAAAATAACCTCGTTCTTCTTAGTATTGTACCTGTATCCATTTTTAACCTCAACACCATTAACTCTGACGGTTGGTACTATTCCAGTAAACTCAGCTAGCCTATAAATTAAACCAGATGGATCTAATACTATAACTTCGTTGTCATAAGAAATGTATAAGTCGGACCCAATCATACGGATAGCCTGAACGGAATTCTTTGTAATATTCTTATTCCTGTCAAACTCCACCAAAGAGAAATTAAGGCCATCTGCTGAAGAGTAAAGCCCTTGTGATGAAGAGATAAATAGTTCGAAAGGCATTCTAAAGGCTAGTTTTGAGTTTTGATCAATAAACGGATAAGACCCGACTTTGATCCATGTACTAACATTTCCATAATCATCACTTTTGTAAAGCTCATTAACCGAAATAGCATAAACCACACCATTCCCAGCATAAACAATAGAAACTACATTGGGAATGTCAATCATTTCACTCCACGTGTCGCCATCGTCACTTGTTTTGTAAATACCTATTTCTGTTCCAGCTAAAACATCATTTTCAATAGGTTGTACTGAAAAAGTTTCTGTCGTACCAGCACCAATAAGCCCACCTTGCAACCATGTGATTCCAACATTGTCCTTTATCTCGTAAACCCCTAAATCCGTTGCCGCGAAGAGAGTATTATTGGCCGCTTGAGTTATTGAATGAATAGTGCCTATTGAGTCTAGACCCTTCATTTCTACCCACGAGTTGGCTCTATCTTCGCTGTAGTAGATTTTCTTCCTAGTAGCAGCAATGATTCTGTATTTATTGTCTTCGATAAATTCTTTAGCTGGTCCGTCTAGTTCTGTGATTAAACCAATTGTTGTTACTTCACATTGGCCACTGGTAGCTTGCCAAGTGTTGGTTACATAATCGTAAACTTGTCTGGCTTTTGTTGTTGTAATCGCTACAGTTTGATTGTCGGTTTTAGCTTTGCATGTTTCACCGGCAAAAATCATCGGGTTGATATTAGACCACGTAAGAGTAGTTGTATTAAAAATTTCAGCAGTTGAAATTTCGTCGTCCATTCTAATATCTGG
>Ga0307379_10002170_pt1 | contig 29494 bp, 25 predicted proteins | sample UN2MG_FD_202237 | JGI IMG/M metagenome (GOLD analysis project Ga0307379, IMG submission 202237) | Soil microbial communities from Risofladan, Vaasa, Finland - UN-2 | ecosystem: Environmental > Terrestrial > Soil > Coastal area > Acid sulfate soil | place: Finland: Risofladan, Vaasa | collected...
AGTGCCAATGGCATCATTGCATAGCCGCCAAAATCGTGGAATATTTTTTCCCAATGCTCACCGCTGAGTACTGTAAAAGCAAGCGCTGTGATTGTTAATCGCGCTGTGTTACAAAGTAGAGCAACGGGCAGACTTGATGCCAGGACGATAAGCTTCTCCCACCATGCTCGCCTGACCAGCAGGACAACCAAGCCGCTAATCACGAAAAAGGCCGTGACCATTCTCAAGCCGTTGCACGCCTCAGCGACTGCGACGGTTGCCTGGCCGATATGAATAATATTGCCTTCCTGTATGACCTCATAGCCCATCACCTCCAGACAGAATACGGCTGATGAAGTGGCCCAGCTTTGTAGAGGCAGCGCCACAGCCGCCTGGATTCGGTTGGGCCAGGGCAGCATTAAGCACAGGAATAGTAGTACCGTAGATACCTTTCGGAGGAACTGCCAGCCAAACAGAAGCAGAACCAATGCGGCAATACTTAAAGCGATGGACAACCTTTCTGCTGAGCCATACATAAAGAACAGCCCAAAAAGTCTGACTGCTTGCGCTGCCACGAAGGCAAACAGGCCCCAAACAGAAGGCCCCACACGGCATTGAGCAAGACTGTGTCGCCTCGACCACAAGATGTAGACCGCCAGAAAAGGAACCAAAAGACCGCTGGAGTATTCATCGCTTCTCTGCCAAGTATCCCAAAGATTTACAAGACCAGGCCGGTAAGACCATAGAAAAGCAACTAAAAGAAGACCGGCCGCCAACCACGGGACGATTTTTGTCTTGCGTGATTGTACCCAATCCGGCAATTTTCTGTTACGTTTACCGAGTTGTAGTTGCAATGCGTGCTGCAATCTGTTCGCGTTATTTTTCGCAACTTTTGACACGCTGCCGACCAAACTCTCCAACCTTCGCTCTGGTCTGAGTGCTATGGCTTTTTCTTCCACAACGGTATTAGCTCTCACAGCCGCGTTGTAGTCAATCAGGCATCGCTGAATTTCACAATTTGGCCCCACTTGTGCGCCGTCCCAGAGCACGCTATTTATGACAATACTATTCCTGCCGATGCTAACATCGCGTCCGAGTATAGTTGGCCCAAAAATTACTGCCCCTTCGGAAATATGAGCTCCATCCATAATAACGACCGGCCCGTAAATTCGCGCAGCCGGGTCCACCATCGAATTAGCTGCCATCCATACGGCTTGTGAGTTGTTACGCTTGCAGAGTTTTAAATCCGTGTTCAGTTTTGGAGTATTCTCAAGGTAATCACCGATAGCGTACAGATACTCTCGCCAATCTCGAAAATTTCCAACGTGATTTGGCAATACCGCCGTATGAACGGTTTTGCCGGCACGGAGCAGTTCAGGAATCAGGCCTTCCTTGATATCAAAGTAGCCTTCTATGGGGATGTGTTCCAAGGCGCTGGTTTCGCAAATATAGATTCCTGCTGCCTCTCCCATAATCTGGCCGTTATTGTGGACTGGATTAAACATCACAGTCAAATCAGACTTACCCTTTCGGTGAGCATTTATCAGCACATTGATTTTTGGGGGACATATTATACTGGCAGGCAATACCAGGAGTAATTCGTCTGTTTCGCCACTGGCAGCATCGCGAAGACAGCCGGCAGTACCTGATGGCAACTGTTCGTCTAAGAATTTCAATTCCAAACGCTTATCAGCGTGAATCGATTCTGCCAGCAACGAACCATCACCGTTAGAACAAATGACAGCCCGGTCTATTCCTTGTTTAGCTAAAGAAAATAGCAGATGTTCTATTGCAGGTTTCCCCGCTATTGGCCACAAAGCCGTAGGCAGGCGTGACATAATCGGACACCGCCCAAAATCACGACTGCCTGTAAGAATAATGGCTTTGATTAGCTGTTTGCTGCTCATTTAGTTTATCCAGTTTTGTGTTGTAAACTGTTTAGAAAACGACGAATCCTATCAGCGACTGCATCGGGGTTGGCTTTTCTTTCTCTTGGAACAAAGCTTTTCAACTTGTGTATGCCATCAGACAAATCTTCAACATCATACGCAACCAATATATGGCCAAGCTGCTCAAACTTTCTGGCAATAGCTGCCTGGTGGTCATTAACGACTTCACCGTATTTTCTTGACCGAGGCATAACAAGTAATGGCTTTTCATTATCCAAAGCCATCGCTATTGTACCAATTCCAGCATGGCTGACTATGCATGAGGCCTCAGATATATTTTTATCAAATACTTTCTTTTCTAATAATGGGATTGCTTTAAAGTTTCGCGGCTTATATGAACTATCCCCGATCTGAGCAAAAATCTGCTCATCAAAACCATTTCGCCCCACTAATTCATCAACGGCCTTGACAAGACGGTCGAATGGAAATTGCGTCCCAACGGTTAGAAAAATCATATCACTGTGCCTACGTATTCAGTATTACTATTTTGTCCCGCAAGTTCGGGCCACTGTACAAGGAAAAGGTCCGCGATGTGCCTGACCATTCTACCTGAGAGCGATATCCGCTCCACATTGGTAATACTGTCAATCCAGATAATCCTCGCTCCGATCGTTTTGGCCAGGAAGCACACCATGCAGCCTGCGGCAGCACCCGTGCTAATTACTACATTCGGTCTTTCTTTGAGCACTGCCCTAATACACCACAATAAAACCTTTATCACCCGCAATGGATGTTGACGATTACACTCGCCCACTATGTAAACCCTGCCGTACTTGCTAAGCTTATTTTGCATTACCTCTGTAGTGGTAACGTAAACTGCTTCATACCCTTTCCAGGTATCTGCCAACCTAAGCAATTGAGATAAATGCCCTCCCGCTGAAGCAACCAGACAAACTCGCAGTTTTTTCCTGTTCTTAACCATCAGTTGTCACAGAGATTTCCAAAGAGCTCATTCATCACCTGCTCAGCCTTGCTCTCCCAGGAAGCATCTTTCACCTTGCTACGCCTTGCAGCAACTCGCTCAGGATTATCTTCTGCCAGGGCTTTCTTTATACAATCAGCAAACTCTTCCGGCGTTGTAGCTTCGTAAATGACATCAACGTATTGTTGCATCTCAGCGAAAGCTGGTGTACTAACCACAGGTTTGCCCAACGCGAGATATTCTTTAAGTTTGATGGGATTCGCCGCCTCAGTCCATTTATTTACTTTCCAAGGAAAAATTGCTATATAAAAACACTTTCCATAATAGGGGATCTGTTCGTAGGATTTTTGCCCCAGCATCCAAACGTTCTTTTTGGATAACAAAGCCGAACAATCCACAGATGCCTTACCGACAAAGACAAAAGACATATCCGGCAACAGGTCTGCCAGGATTTCAACAAGACCAACATCAAACTTATGCTCATCTAATGCACCAAAATAACCCACAATAGGTTTTTTGATATTAGCCATATCCAGAGGAATGACAAGATTCGTTTCTTCTGAGGCGAACAGTTCGTAATCCACGCCGTGGTCAAGATAAACGGCGTTCTTGCACTGGACAGCCTCTTTGTCATACAAGGAGAGGCTGACAAATATTGTCATATCAGCTTCAGCTTTCAATTTCCGGTCGTACCTTGTTACCGTCTTAACATCAACATTTGGGTATGCTTCATAACAGTCTGTCCGCTGATAAACAAGTTTCGTATTCTTCATCCTTAAAGCCACATCACAAGCTACGGGGCAAGCAACCCAAATTATGGGATTATGCATCTTCAACTTTTTCGCCACGAGCCGGAGCTGGAACCGCAAAATCACCTCATTGATTGGCCTTAACCAGTCAAGATGTTGCACGGGAAGAGTAAAGGAGCTGTATACCCAGAAACCGGCATCAGATTTTCTCAAACCTGTCAAAATACTCTTTATCTTACGAACCAGTTTCTTGATAAACTTTCTACCTTCACTCAGTTTTGGCTTTTGCATCACTATTGAATTAACGTAAAGCGTGGTCCCGCTTTTAGCAAAACGGCGCATTAGTTGCATATCAATATGCCCACGGTTATGATACCACCAATCTTCACCACCGAAGCAAATGACATCTATGTTTTTGGGGCTGTTCACTTTTTGTACCAGGACATTATAAACCGCAGGATGCTGCTTTGGGTGATTTTCCTTACAATTTCTCCTTGACTGCCTCTCTGTTCATAAGCAGATTTTTCCAGTCGGTCAAACAGTAGAAACTCCCAAGCAAATAGGTTTTTGCGTTTTGGATTGATGTTTTCCTCTTGTGTTTACGAAGTGCTGCCATAGCAATCCAATATGGAACTCTTAAAAGGAAAAACATTGCTGTGAGAAAACGAGCGAGTAGAAATGTTAGCTTATTTCTGTTCAGTTTCACAAAAATTAGCTTGCTTCCGTATAGCTGCAACTTAAACTTGTTTCTCATTTGTTTTGTAGTTTGACCGCCGTAATGAATTACTTCAGGTTCAGGTGTGAACATAATCTTCCAACCATTCTTCTTAAATCTGTAACACCAATCAGGATCATCGCCATATACAAAATAGATTTCATCCATTAGGCCTACTTGTTTTATGGCTTCTTTTCGCACAAAAGAAAAACAACCACATATTGTTTCTACTTCTCTAACGTTATCAAAATTCCACCACGTCATTCCTTCTCTGCCAAGAAATGTGCTTTTAGGAAAGATTTTGTAAAGATATGTTGCAGACAGGATCATGTTCAATATGGATGGATACATAAAACAGGTTCTTTGTAATGTCTTATCAGGGTTTAGCACCCTACAACCAACGACGGCAGCTTCCGGGTTCGCATCGGCAAATCTAACCGTTCTTGCTATTGCATTGTCTAAGACGACTGTATCTGAGTTGAGAAGTAGAACATACCTTCCATTAGCTATTTTAATACCCTGGTTGTTAGCTTTTATGAATCCTTCGTTCTCCGTATTTTTTATCACCCTGACTTTAGGAAACTCCTTTGTTACCATCTCAACGCTTCCATCTTTTGATGCGTTGTCAGCGTATATTACTTCAAAGTTGATGCCTTTGGTCTCGTCATAGACTGATTTCAGGCAGTTATGGAGTAGCTCTCGAACATTCCATGCAACAATAATTATTGATACATCAAGCATGATCTAACCGGAGCAAATATTTCTTTTCACAGGTAACTATTATGATTCAGTTTCTTGAAGACTCTGATATTGTAAAATGTGTCATCGTCATAATTTTCAAAGCAGGCCTTGTGGTCATATAGACTCTGGACAATGTCACTAATTGTGTACTGGGGCTGAAAACCCAGATTGGTTCTTGCTTTATTGATAGTGACTTTGTAATTGCGAAAATCCTCGATATTCTTTATCGTAATCGCGATTTTTTGTTTTGTGAGTTTCTCAACTTCACGTTTGACCATATCACCAACCTGGCCAACGGTGTAGTTGTCAGAGGCGATGTTGAAAACACCACTTATGGAATAATCAGCCTGGATAGCCCTTAAGTAGGCAGTGGCAGCATCCCGTATATCCAGCACAGGCCGCCAGATCGATGGATTGTCTACAGTAATGTGCTTGTCACTTATAGCAAACTTGAACATCGTATTTACAATCAGATCCAGCCTCATACGAGGACTGAATCCACTTACCGTTCCTTTCCTGAGCGCTATAACTGAAAAATCATCATCCTGAAGCTGCAGAACCCCCCTTTCGCCTTGTAATTTAGACACGCCATATGGATATCCACATGTTGCAGGGCTGTCTTCATCATACATCTCATTAACCGTGTATCCATAAACAGAACAGGATGATGCGTATATGAAACGTTTGACACCCGCTTTCTTTGCGGTAAAAGCCAAATACGAGGGTAGAGCAGCGTTAAAGACAAAGTTCATTGCCGGCTCAAACTCTGCCATAGGATCGTTTGAAAGACCAGCTAAGAATATGATCTGGTCGTAGATTTCCAGGTCCTTCTCCTTACATTCAAAGAGATCTCTTTTTGCAACCTTCACTTCTTCAGGCAAATGGTTACCAAACCACATCAAATCAACTACTTCGATCTCATATCCGCGCTCAATAAGTACCGGGATCAGGTAAGAGCCTATATATCCTGCTCCGCCTGCAATTAAGATTCTCATTTCCTATTACCCTTCATTAAGTTTTTGAATTCACAACGCTTTTAAATCTGTCACAATTCAGTGAAGTATCGCATGGAACTTTGAAAGAAACATCATTGACAGAAAGCCGTCCTATATCTTTCGTTTCATCCAGGCTTTTCGCATATTCAAATACAGTCTTTCTCTTTCCACCTACGTGGATAATTCCGGTTATGTCTTTATCGATAAGTTGGCTAATCATCTCAGCAATAACAGAAACGCTTTCCCTGCTCGTCCACTGGTCAATGAAAGCCTTCTCATAAGGGAATACATTCGGGCCAAATGTCGTTCTGATAATCAAAGATTTATCATACATCCTCACGGCGCATTCACCACCCAATTTCGACCAGGCATATTTATTAACAGGGTAAACAGGGTCGGTTTCTTTATAATTGCCTTTGTGTCCGTCAAATACGTAGTCGGTGGAAATGTAAATTAACCGGATGCCATATTCGACACATAGTTTCACAACGTTTGAAGTGCCAACAATGTTAACTTCAAGTGCCTTCAAAGGCTCTTTATCAATTGACGGTGGTGAGGTAAACGCCGCGGCATGAATGATTAGCTCACAACGGTTTGATTTCAAATATTTTTCCATCTGGTGATAGTCTGCAACGTTAAAGTCCATAGACGAAGGGTAGTCTATCTCAGGGAATATTTCTCTGAACTCTGAGCCCAGAAGCCCGCTGCCACCTGTAAAAATAATTTTTGTGTTGGTCATACGAGAGCCCTTATTTACAGCTTTCCATAAATAAAATTGTCGGACCGTTTGTCATTTTGCCATCTGTCGAGACTGAAACCATCTTTGTCCTTGTCAGTGATAAGATTGGTTGAAGGTGCAATATCAGCAAATTCTTTTTTCAATCCCTGATCACACAGTGACCAGTCGATATCTTCAGCAAGAGGAGAGATACCAGCCTCACGGCCTGGGCTGTACTCACCGGAACAGAAATACTCGATCATAGTATCTTCTGTAAAAAAGTTGCCGTGGGCAAATCCGGGAGGGACCCAAATCCACTCGCTGTAATCGGCCTTATGGTCCGCGAGCATGTCATAACAAATGATCTTGCCAACCGTAGGCGATCCCTTTCTTATATCAAGAACCATATCAACCATCCTCCCCGTTAAAGTCCGGACCAATTTGCCCATGTATGGGTTCCACTGGAAGTGCAGTCCGCGCACCGTTCCCTTTTTGGAGTAGCTTTCATTACATTGGACAAATTTGACCCCCTTCATAAATCCCATTTTCGGGTGGCTCCCAAAATCACTTTCCCGAAAATGCTCGGTAAAATATCCCCTATGGTCACAAAAACGAGCAAACCTGACTACTTTAATCGCTTCAATAGATAAGGTTCTGACCTCTAATAATTTCATATTTTAACTCCTCGGGTTCTGCCGCAAAATTTCACTTCATGAAACTATGTTATTTCCCAACTTCAATATTTCCTTTGTAGTGGGTGGACGAAAAGCATAAACCTTAATGCCCGCCTCTGTCCACATTGCCACTTGGTGAACCAACCTATTGCTCATTTCCTTCATCCTGACTTCTCGTGAACAAAGGCAAAACATGGCTCTTTCTACTCCGGTTGTTTATGATTGTTGGAACATCCAATCAGGTCTCCCGACTAAACCCCACAAGTTCGTACAAAGTCATTATCCTCATCCCCTCATCTTTAGCTGTCGATAAAGACAAGCCGATGGAATCAAGCACCATCTTGTTTATACTATCGTCAGTCCGGTCAAAATCATGAGCCAATACAACCGCCCCACCTGTTTTTCTTGCTATTAAAGCTGCGCGCCGACTATCCCTCCTGCCCACAGGCCATGTATCACCGCAGACCACTGTCCAATAAAAGATCGGCACCCTGCGCACCAAAAGATACAGCATACAAAAAAGGTTCAGCTTTCCATACGGTGGCCGAAACGGATAAACTAAATCAGTCTTTCCTAAAGCTTTATCGATAGCCTGCCATCCACGCTTAATATCAGAGATAGCACGAAACGGTGACACTTTCCAATAATTCAAATGGTCATAACCATGAGAACATATTTCGTGTCCTTGCTCTGCTATTCGTCGTACAATATCTTCGCGGCCCGCAATATTCCTACCTAGGAGGAAAAACGTCGCCTTCACGTTATTCTCAGCTAATATGTCCAAAAGAATAGGCGTTAACCTATTTCCAGGTCCGTCATCAAAAGTCAACACCAGCGCCTTATCACGGATAGCCTTTTGCCTGAGTAACAATCTTAGACATCTGCCATGCAACCACGGAGCCCCGATGTAAAGAAAAACGACTGTAAAGATACATGTAATGAATATAACTATCATCGTCTCGTGCACTTATTCCAGAGATCGCCGTGGGATATAGCAATTGGCCGCGAGTCTTCCGTCCCAAAACCCTGTAGTTTCGGGCTCCATATTCCTGTGTTAGCTTCTGTTCGAAGGCAACTGTTCTCATCAGATATAATCAACGGCATAGCACCACATAGTCCGAGCATGATAAAAAAGAAGGTGGTTGATTGGCCGCCGTGAAGCGAAACAGAGAAAAAAGCAACCAATAAGCCAATAAGGCTTCCGGCCAAACACCACATAAGCCATTTATCATAGCTTGATAAACTTGTTCTAAATGCAATGATTAGTTCTTTTATTGTTGCTACAATCAAAGCAAAATAGGGGATCAATCCTACGAGTCCAAAACGAAAAAGAATCAAAAGGTATTGGTTCACCATGTCAACATGGTCACGCCCATCAATTTTTGCGGCCCACTCTAAACTAGCTTTCTGGGCAGCCTCGTTATCTATACCGTAGCCTAACAGCCAATTGCCTGACATGCCACCTTCATATAAGGCGACATCAATCAGTTTAGTGCGATACCAGGCCGTCTGGCTGCTAAACGTGAAACGGTCGATTATTTCATAGAAGTGCCGGTTACTAGTGATTTCGACGAGGAAGCACATCAATGTTACTGTTACTATGGCAAGCTTCCAGTGCCTTCTGAACTTATAAAAAGCAATAAAGGCAATAGCTACTAAAGCAGCCAGCACAGGGCCGCTCGACATGGAAGAAAAAACGCCAATACCCATTAAAACAAGGCCTATCCAATAAAGTATTCTATATTTTTTTACACCGCCGAGAATCCCAGCACAGACCGGCCCTAAAGTTGCAAAAAGCAAGCCAAACATAATCGGATGTGTAAATGTAACGTTCGCGCGAAAGAAACCGGAACGGGCAGGAGGATAGTAAACTGCCCCGGACGCCCATGCATGATACCTTAGTAAAAAGCCTACTGGGTTGTCTCCCGTTATACACTGATAAAGGCCAACTATCGCTAAAGGCGCAGCTATAACTAACATGACTTTAAGCAAAACTAAATAGTCTTTCTTGTTTCTTATTATCATTCGCATGACAAAATACGGCAAAAGTGCATCAAAAGCTGCGCCGCTACGGTTCTCAAGTAACCTTATTGGATCTGTTGTTAATAGCCCCGCGACAAATTGCGCCACAAAATAGATTATTATCAGGCGGTCTAAAAGACTAAGCTTGAAATGTCTAATTAAATTACTTCGTAAAAGAAGATTGGCATATATTGCAAGTATAACAATCCTTGTGACCGAGAAATCCAATGTCCCCACCTTAACGGTCAAATACGATGGGTAGTACGCTAACACAACAAGGTATACAATAAGCCCATAAATCGGCGACAACAAAAACACCAATGTACTTGCTATGGCTGCAATGGTTAAAGTTACCCCTTCCATTATGCTTAAATTTCCCTTATATTCCTCGCATCTTCACTTTCGCTGCTTCTTCTCGACAATCTGTTTACTGGTATGGTCGGAATTAAAGGCCGCATCCAGCCCCGCAAAATGATTCTTTTCACCGTGCCTACTAACGAGCGTAATTTATCTACTGTTCGTAGCCTAAGCCAATTCCTGAACAGAGAAAATCCCTTATACTGTGGAACAGGTAGGCAGGCGAGCCGCATTGCCAGAAGACGCCCGAATAACGCTTGTCTCTTCTTGAGCAATGACTGCTGAGATGCTGCCAGTACTGTTGGTTCAGCTCTTTCTAATTCGACATATCCTGCCTCCATCGCTTTGCGCAAAGTCTCCCGCCCACACTTTGTCCTGACTAAAACCAGCGAACGGCCGGGCTCACCAAGCTCAATATCTCTATGCCATGGATCGCCGCACGAAATGTCTGAAAATTCACCCGTTGAATCAGGACATAACCGGCACCTGAACTGGGCATAATTGCTCAAGATATCACCCCAGGATTCCTCATAGCTCATCCGGCGTGTCTGACCGTTACCGCCCTTAATCTTTATCGTAGTCATTCCGGGCCAACCATGGCCACGGTATCTAAGCTCCTTGGCTTCCTCTGGTTTAACACCAAGCACAGCAAGAAGATCGTAGGTTGCATTGGTCGCCGGGGTTCCCGCACAAAAAATACTTATTGCCAAAGCAACATTACTTTTTAGCCTTGGATTAAGCGCTTGTGATTTGCGCAGTGCTGCAACGTCACAAGGCTTGCCGATAAATACACACGGAGAATCACTCTCTTCAATCCAGTTTAAGTTTTCACATGGTGCAGCCGGTGAATATCGCGAACCGGTACATGCCAACAGGTCGGCTCTGTTCCGACTGAAAACCGGAACATTTATCAAAGGAGTCTTGGGGCTCGCGCCAATATGCAGCACACCGGAGAAGTTCTCCTTCTCCAAGCAAAATAACGCCAGCGCTGTGGCTGCCCCACCCGACGAACCTTTATATCGAATCTCTGAATCAGTCGCGAAACCTTCCCATATTTCCAGTATCGGTCCCCATGCCTGTCTTAATTCGGGAATTGTCTCACTATTAAACAGTTGATGTGATAGCTCGATTCCGGGGCACACTTTTATACATTCACCGCACTTTTGACATTTTGCTGAATTAAGTACCGGCCGCAGCCCTTGGCTCGGTACATCAGCTAACTTGATATTGTTCTCCGGACAAGCCGCAATACACGCTCCACAGCCTGTACAAAGCCGCCAGGAAACAACTTGTTCAACAGTTCTAAACTGTTTAGTTGTTATGAAATATCCTTGAACAGATCTAAGATTTGTTTTTGTACCCCAGGGACAACAGTCTTAAGATGTCTTGCAGTCATTTTCCTTTGTTCAAAAGCCTTACTTACAGTAGTTAATATTTGTTCAACTTTGGCATGACGCATATCCACCACAAACTGCTCGGCATCTACCGTTTTAAAAACACCCGCAAATTTATCGCTGTATGCCATACCCACCGTTGGTATACATTGCGACAAAGCTGCGATACAGGAATGCATCCGGGCCCCCATAAAGAAATTGCATTTGCCTATCAAATATTTAACCTGTCTTTGAGTCGGCTCTGTTACCGGTAAAATCACGTTTTTCTGTTGCTCTTTATTTAAAGAATTATAAACAGCTTTGCAGGCAGTTGAATCGCTTTCAACCGAAAGTTCATCTTCAGGAAATACATGCGGCACCAGAACAACAGTAACATCGTTTATGGTTAGAAAATAATCAACTATCTGTTTTACTAATTTCGGATAATCCAAAGCTAATCCAAACATATTATCCTGCGTATAGCCGCCATTATATAACAACCCGCTTATGTTAAGCCCAACAATTTGCCTACCCTTGGCTTTGGCGTCGGTAATTCGCTCAATCGCTTTGTCATCCCAGGGCTCAGCATCAAGCACAAAAGCAATATCAGGGCATAGTTTTACCTTATCAGCATTAAACCCTTCGAGAAGTTTACGAATACAGTCAATCCCTTTTTTGTCTCTTGAATAAACAGCTTTAGCTTTTTTAAGGATATACGCTGCCATTTTTTTACTGATCTTTTTCTTAAAAGAACCGTAAGTCTGAGGAAGCATTATCAAGTCTTTCTTGAACAGCAGAACAAGCCATTTACGCAAAAACCCCAACGTAAATCTGCGCATACCATAGATATCGCTGAAACTGTCACCGCCGGTAATATCAGCGACCAAATCCATTTGAGTTATGCAGTTCAGGCTCGCGTTTCGCCGTGCACAAAATCGCTTGAATCCCTCCCAGCGAAACACCTTGAATAGCAGCGCATACAAACAAAGTACAAGAAAATGATTGCTAAGAAATATGTTCTTGCAAAATCGTATAGGCATTTTTTTTATGCACAGGTTCCTATCACCTATTCTCAGCCGACGTTCCCCAACCACCCGGCCACTGTCAAGTAATGTCACCTCTGCTTCCGGCCAGCGATTAAGAATAACCTTTATACTCGACTCGGCGAGCGCAGAAACCCCAAGATTACCCGTATCAAATGATGCTCCAAGCAAACAAACCTTATACTCAGTAGCTTCATGCTCTTTTAATAGGGTGTTCATGGCCTTATCCAATTTAGCTTCGAGCAGACAACATTTCGATTTTGTAACTGTTTGTCTGGGTAGTTTTTCATGAGAGTTAGGTAGTTGAATAGGTACACCTTCGTTAAAAAGGTAAGTTTTTCAGGATTCTTTGGATTTTTGCTCTTGTGCGTCGCGGTATGCTTCGCCAGCCCATATAGTATTTGGGATCGTATGGATCGGTAAACAGTTCCTCGAGGTATCTCTCACGATTCCATTCAGCTTGCTTTCGGTTTCTGACCCTGCCATCTTGATAGGCGGGATTGTATTTGCGAGCCTCATCAAAGGACATCTGGTGAAGCAAGCAGTGTTTTGAACGTAAGTCATCCATGTGCTCGATGTAAATCAAGGGAAAGTAGTAGCCGTTAATGTATCCAGCCGAGGCTATTTTGATCCAATATTTAGTCGTGCTCTTCCACTGTATAGGACCAAACCGCTCAAACGTGTCTCGCTTGAGTAGAAGCCCGGTTCCACCGGTCCATGGGTGTCTAAAAATTTTATGTCTCCCAAAGGTTTGAATTTTATGCTTAGCTCGCTCGTAGTCGAACTCTTCAGGTAAGTAATGCCAGCAGGCGACAACGCCAAGTTTGGGTATGTCCTTATGTGCTTGCGCGAGAGTCCGTGTCCAGCCAGGGATCATCAGGCAATCGTTATCGAGCTTCCCTAACAGGTCTGCTTTCGATTTACCCCAAATTTCATTAACTGCTGCCATCTGGCCGATATTTTCCCTGGAAAAAACGATATCCGCAATTCTTGGATCGTTTACCTCTTGTTTAATGAACTCCACGGTACCATCGGTCGATGCGTTATCCCAGATTGTCAGCGAGAATTCTTCCGTTGGATCCGCTAAGACCGATGCCAAAGATAACTTAGTGTATTCCAAGCGGTTGTAGGTTATGAAAACTAAATCTATTGTCATTTTTTTCGCAATAGTTTCTTGCCGTGAACGGCCAAAGGCCTTTTTGGTATATTCAAGCTGGTCGCTGGTTAGGAGAGTTATATCTCCATTCATGAATCAGTTCTTGCTATGTCGGCAACTTAACTTTTTTGCGGTACCATACTTACCAGCCATCGACATAGCAATATAGCAAAACATCGAGCATAGGTTCTTAATCCTACAACGCCATTTTAGCTCAAGATTTTCAGGCGGCCAGCCGATATTTTCTTTCAGAACCTGTTATTCTGAAAGGAGATATGACATGGACGCCAAACAAATTAAACAATTGAAACCTATGTTGAACGAATACCTGCGACAATTTGATGATTGCTTCGGACGTATAGAGCCGACTGAAAGACTTAAAGCATACGTCACCGGCCAACTCTCCGACCTGCAACGCAAGAGCATTGAGCCGATGGCTGAAGCGGCTTCTCTGCCACCACGAAACCTCCAACAGTTTCTTTCTCTGCACAAATGGGATGAAATGCGGATGCGGGACACACTGCAGCAAATCGTTGCACGTGATCATCAGCATAGCTGTTCTATTGGAATATTTGATGAGACCGGCCATCCCAAAAAAGGTGATAAAACCCCAGGTGTCCAACGGCAATGGTGCGGCAATACCGGCAAGAAAGACAACTGTGTTGTCACCGTACATCTGAATTACACTGCCGGTGGTTTTCACTGCCTTTTGGATGGAGAACTGTATCTGCCCGAAAGCTGGGCAGGCGATAGAAATCGCTGTAAAGCCGCTGGCATACTGGAAGATATGGTTTATAGACCTAAATGGCAAATCGCCCTTGAGTTGTGGGAACGTGCCGTTGCCAATGGTATCAGATTTGAGTGGGTCGGTGCTGATGAAGGCTATGGCAAGATCCCTGAATTTCTGTTTAAGCTGGACGATAGAGGTCAAAGATATGTGGTGGAAGTACCGGCTATTTTTACCGGCTGGCTGGTCAAGCCCTCTATCCTGTATAAAGAGCATCACCACAACAGAATGGGCAGAAAACGCAGGTTTCCACGTCTTAAGGCCAAAAGCTCTTCCGCCAGTAGTGTAAAACAACTGCTGCTTCATTCTCCTGTATTGCGAAAGATTCCGTGGGAGAAGTTCCATATCAAAGATACCACAAAAGGCCCGATAGTCTGGGAGGCCAAAGCTGCAAGGTTTTATCTCAAGCGTGATGGTTTGCCGACTCGGGCGCATTGGCTGATTATTGCCCGCAATGTTGAAGACCCCAAAGAAGTTAAATACTTTGTCTCCAACGCTCCTGAAGGTACCCCTCTGGGAGTGTTGCTTCATGTCGGCTTTTCCAGATGGCATGTGGAGAGGTGTTTTGAGGATGAAAAAAACGAACTTGGCCTGAGTCATTTCGAGGTTCGCAATTATAAATCTCTTCGTCGTCATCTGATAATCACTGCGGTGAGCCATTTGTTTTTGGCCAAGGTGCATCAGAAGTGGCGGGGGGAAAAATCCGGACTTGACGGTTTGCCAGATTCGCACAGCCTCTTCGGCACTGGTTCGGTCCTTATGGCTAACAGGCCGAGTGGAGCAAAGATTTTTGGAACGAACAGCAGAAATTATTACGTTAACCCAACATCGTATAGCCTGCTCTCGCCGTTGCCATATGAGGAAAAAGCGAAGGCAATTGCGTAAGATGGGAATTGATTTGTCTGCTATACGTTGCTGCATTTTTCAACCTTAAATGGCGTTGTAGGATTAAATCACCGCCGAAATGTATACTGTCCCAGGCAAAACGTTTCGCGTCGGAGATATTATTTTCGATGCAACAACGTACCGCAAGGAACGAGATATAACTTCCGAATATGCGTCGAACTTTCCGGGACACCTTTTTACTTTGGTTGCGGCAGCGGAAATATACTTCGGCATAAGTGAGTACTTTCATGATTGTATATGATTTGCCTATTTCCGAATCCTTATCTCTTCCTTTTGTAAGCCGGTCTCTGCCTGGTGTACGGTCTGCAATAACCAATTTCTTATTGATATAAGCAATGGGCCTCTTGGTGCACACTTTCCAAATAAAACGTGTATCTGAACCCCACACGACCCACTCATCAAACCAACCGATCTTGTCTAATAGGCTTCGTCTCACCACCATTGATGGCAGTGTCATACTTTGAAGCGGTTTCCGGGTAGTGAGCATGTCAAGTGGTTCGGCAACTATCCACCTGTCTATGGTGCTCCGCGCCTCTGAATTCTTCATTTTATTTTCCTTTTCTTTTCCAAAATCAAAACAAGTGTGAGTAAAACAGACGTCAAGACCGGTCTCTTGCAGATAATCCATTTGGCGTTCAAGTTTTTCAGGCAACCATTTATCATCGGAATCAAGAAAAGCTATCCACTCTCCACGAGATGCTTGTATCCCTGTATTTCTGGCGGTAGCACAACCAGAATTTTCTTGATATATATACCTATACTGGACATTGTCTTTCTCTACATAAAGTTGCAAGACTTGCTTAGTGTCATCAGTAGAACCATCTTCAGCTACAATGATTTCGTACTCTCTGTAAGTCTGCGCCAGAACGCTATCCATAGCCTTGGCAATACAGTCAGCACGGTTGTATGTTGGCGGGCATCGCATCGGCGGCGGTATGCAATTCTCCAAACTATTGGTCTAAGTGCAAAATTTAGTAATTCACTTTGCGAGCCCCAATATAGAAACCACTCTTTCAAAGAAAACTTTAGTTTTGACCTCTTAACTTCTTCAGCAAGTTGTGCATTAATTTCATAAAAGGCTAATCTCAAGGATTGCCGCCACAAACATTCCTGAAAATCTTTGATATCAACCTCTGGGAGTTCATATTTTTCTGCCAAGTAGAGGCAGAGTTCAGCGCCCGATTTTTTAAAAAGGTATACTTTTATGGGGTTTCTACTCTTCGATATGGATTCAATAAGTAAATTGTGAGTAGCTAAGGATTCATCGATACGCCATAATCGGGATACTTGAGAAAATCCTGCCCATCTCTGAGTATCTCCCATACGAAAATGACGGCTTGTGTAAAGAAATGGATCAGAAGCAATCAGAGAGTCTAATATATCTTTTCGTAAACATACTGTGCAAGTTTGAATTCCGTACTTGCCACGAAGGAATGCTCCAAGGATTTGCTTTGGACTACCCTGGGTTAGACTATTCTTGCCTTCATTTCGACGGTAATCCCTTATTAGCTTTCCATTCTCAACATGGAGTAAATGATAGTCCGAAAACACCAGGCCGCATTCTGGATGGCTCTCTAAGTAGTCAACCTGCTTTTGCAGCTTTTGGGGATGATGCCAGTAGTCGTCGCCTTCACAATATGCGATGTATTTGCCGCGACAGGCCTTTTCTGTTCTAAGGCTATTCTTACAAGCACCTACGTTTTTATCCGAAGTAATTACCCTGATGGTGTCAGGATACTTCTTTTTATAATCAAAGACGATTTCACGTGTTCCGTCCGTTGAGCAGTCTTCCCCAATGACCAGTTCGAAAGGAAAGTTGGTTTTCTGCTGAAGCACCCCTTCTATTGCCTGGGCAATATAAGGCTCGTGGTTATAGGTAATCATGTTTACGCTGACTAACGGCTTATCCATCAAACTAATATATCCCTTCAGACTCAAGACCTAATTGAGCCGTACTCGGCTTCGGTCTGTTTCTCACAATCTCAACAATTTCTAAAAAAGCAGACATTTTGAAAATTAGGCTCATGGCGCCGTAGATAATAACGCCGGTCAGAACCTGGGAAATCAGCAGGCTCCAGTTATTAGGGAATGGAAGCAACTGAAGGCAATAAACGCCTATTCCCATCACAGCAGCCATCCCGAAATATGGCAATAGGTCGAATATCTGCTCTTTAAGCGGATAGCCGATCAATCTGCCTGTATAATAGCTGTTCAAGTAATAGCCCAAGATGTCAACGCCGATTTGGCCGTAAATCATGGCTTGAATGCCCCATCTGTATGTCACGGTGATTGCGATAACAACAAGAATTTTCTTGAGTACCTCAAGACGTAGGAAGAGATCCGAACGTCCTTTAGCTTTTAACACGTTTAGATTGATTACATGGAGCGGATAGAGTAGCCCCATAACACAGAGCAATTGCAAGTATTGAACGCAAGGCAACCACTTTTCCGTCAGTAAGACTAAAACCAAGGGTTTAGCTATCAACAAAAGTCCAGTCATCATTGGAAAGTTGAGGAAGACCAGGGTAGTCATCGCTTTTTGTGCGCCTCTTTTCAAACGACTAATATCATCTTGCACCTTCGAAAAAACGGGAAATGTAACCCGGCTGACACTCGACGTCAGGTTTTCGGATGTAAGTCGTGTGCAGCTTTTTGCCCTTGAATAAAACCCAAGGTCTGTAGCGGTAAAAATCTTTCCAATCACAATAAGATAGATATTTTGGAAAACAGTATCAAGCAGCCCCGAAAACAGCAACTTTGAGCCATAAGCGAACATACTTTTAAGGGCAGCAAAGCTGAACACTAATGAAGGACGCCATTTGTTAAAAAACCACAGAAGAACCGTTCTAAAAAGAGTGCTCGTTACCGACTGAATCGCCAGGCTCCAAACACCAAACCCGCGATAGGCTAATGTTACACCAATAATTCCTGAGACCATTGTTGCTGCAATACTGACTTTGAGCTGTGTCTTGAAATCAATATGCTTGATCAGCAGTGTTGACTGAATCAAAGCAAAAGAGTTAATAACCAGATTCAGAGAAAGGAACCGCGTCAATGGTATTAAGGCTGGTTCTTCATAAAAAGCCGCAATCCACGGAGCGGCCAGGCATAACAAACCAGCTGCAACGATACCAACAAAGATATTAAAGTAGAAAATTGAGCAGGAATCGACCTGGGTGGTATCTTTCTTCTGGATAAGCGCCGAGCCAAAACCACTGTCTAAAAACGATTGCGCTATGGCCATAAAAATTGCCAGCATCGCGATCAGACCGAATTGCGCCGGTAAAAGCAGTCTTGCCAAAATAATCGAGATGACAAGTTGGATCCCCTGCTGGCCAATCCGCTCAAACAAACTCCAGAAAACACCATGTATTGTCTTTAACTTAAGTGAACTGCTCATTTAACCTCTATAAAACAGTTTCGGCGACACAACTTATATTCATACTATTTGGCATTAACCATAAACTACAAAAAATACATTAGTTATAAAAAGTTCGTGGTTGTAGGTAACGGAAACAATGCTTAGTAAGTCCTTATCAATCATAATTTGCCAACTCCAAGTTTCATTAACATGAAATCATCCTTGTTTTTATAATCCATAAAACCAAATTCTTTATACAAATTGATTGCTGGTCTATTGTCTTTGTGTACCTCTAATTTAATTTCCTTAACGTTGTATTGTTTGGCATATTGAATGCACATATTCATCAATTCCGAAGCAATACCCTTTCCCATGTATGTTCTAATTGTGCTCACATTAGTGATATATCCAACCTGGCCATCGGTATCATTAAAGTACGCAGCCACAAGGCCAACCAGAGTATCCCCGCTCCACGCCTCAAAGGTTACAGCCTTTTCAAAGATTTTCTTGGAATACTCTTCAAGATTTACCCTCTTTGCCAGATTAGTGATAAAGCTCTCGTTGCATTTCATCAAATGAGAATATATTTCTTGCTCAGAGGCCGATCCTTGAGTGTATTTCATGCCCATTACATGTCCTCCAGAACCGCCAGACCAAAACCGAATCGGCCGAATTCATTGCCGTTATAAAGCATGTATACTCTGCCATCGCAATGAAATACGCGTGGATAACAGAGCATATCCGAGTCCCAACAGTCTTCCGTCACGTCGATCCCAACATCCGCATCGTCTCTAATCCAGTCGTGTAAGTTATCAGAGTATGCGTATCCAATTCTGTAACTACGATCTCTGTTCCTTCTGAAATCAAATGATTGACGGTAACAAAAGAACATATGGTAACGCCCGTTGAAATAAGCAACGGTTGGCATCGCCTGACTCTCGTCTTCTCCTAAGCGATTGGCGATAATCTGTCGCCCTTCTTCGTCTTTATACCATGTGATACCATCATCCGATATGGCGTGGCCAATCTTGTAAATCCGGTCAGGTGGTTGATCATTCACGAATCTTTTCCAGTAAATGCCGAAGATATACCACATGTGAAATTTATTTTCGAAAATGGTAACAAATGGGTCACCGACCAAAAAAGGTTCGTGCAACGAGGAAGAAAGTACGGGGCCATCGCCTATTCTTTGAAATGTAAGACCGTTATCATGACTAATGGCAAGCCCAATTGAAGTATCGACAGATACCGATACTTTTCTGCTCCAGCCTCCTATATAACCGTAAATCTCATTTTCATTTCTTAGAATATTCAAAGGAAAAATTCCGTGTTCATCGTAGCAACCCAGCTTGCCCAATTCGATCACAGTATGCGAGGATACATTGACGATATCTTTGAAATTCTTTTTCATATCCACAAACGAAATATGGCTAAGATACTTGCCATTGATTGGATCTCTTCTTCTTGTCGAAAAATATATTCTAACAAAATCGTCAAATATCAGAGCCTGTGGAGACTGAGCAAATTCGACGCAACCATTGGCAAGTTTAAAATCTGTCGGATCAAATATCCTTCCTAGTTTCTTCCATTTCATAAAAATAGCCTATTACTAAAACTTATAATCTTCCAGTCGCGCCAAACCAAAACCAAATCTGCCAAATTGATTTCCTAAATAGAGCATATAAATACTCTCATCAATTTCAAATACATCTGGGAAAGATACCATCTCTGAGTCCCAGCCATTTTCTGAAATATCTATTCCTACTCTTGTGTCATCCCTTATCCAGTTTATCATATCATCAGAAAATGCATACCCAATACGATATCCTCTTTCTTTGCACCTATAACCAACACTGTATCTATAACAAAAAAACATATGATATCTGTTATCATAGAAAAAAACAGCAGGACTTGCCTGACATTCATTTTCTTCAAGTTTATCTTCAATAAGATCCTGATAATTCCTATTCCAATTTATCCCATCTCTGGATGATGCCATTCGGATTTTATAAACTGGTTCTGGTTTACCATTGTTCTCTAACCATTTCTTCCCAGCACTATACCATAAGTACCATTTATCATTAAATCTTCTAATTTTCGGTACAGTTAGAAAAAATGGTTCATTAATGTTATATGGTAAAATGGGACCATCACCAAGTTTTGTAAAGGTTTCTCCGTTGTCATAACTTATCGCTGCTCCAATCGCGATATTAAAAGGAACTGATTCACACCTCGTATAACCAACATAATATACTAGTATATCATCTTCTCTTCTTATTACTGATGTGAAATATGTGCCAAATTCGTCAAATGTTCCTAACTTTCCTAGCTCTAGTAAAGGGTTTTTACAGATATTTAATATTTTAAACAAATTGTGTCTATCTAAATCAACAAATGCAGAATAGCTTACATATTGACCATTTTTATCGCATGGTGGTCGACAGGCAAAATAGACTCTGATGAATTCACTGAAAATTAAAGCAGATGGAGCTTGTGAAAATTCTTTTAACCAACTTCTACTCGTTACTTCCTGAGGATTAAAAACCCTTCCAAGCTTCTTCCATTTAAACATTTTTTATTCTTTCTTTGAGACTTCGTTTTATATCGAGTCATCTACCAGCGTGATGCCGCTCATATTAACGAATAATAGTTATGTAAATAATCATCTATTTTTTCTTTTGAATTGAACATCATTACGTCGATAATGGAAAGCCATGGTACAAATTTATTATCAAACTGCCTGTATTCGATAGGGTTTGTCTTAAGGAAATGCAATTCAATTCCCTCATTTCTGAAGGCTTCTGCCGTGTATAAATCACGGCCACCAATCGCATTAATGTAAATATCAGCGTTAAGGCTTTTACAGATGGCAAGAACCTTGTCCTGAGACTTGAGAGTATGATCAATATCAATGGATGACGATATGATTATGTCCGTGTCAATCTCAAGAAACTGTATTACCAATGTCAGGGATGCGTGTATGAAATCAAATAGATTGCCGGAACGGCATTGAAAGCACTGTTCCACCAACGACATGATTTCTTTGTAGTATGGAGCTTTCCGGTACGACGCCTCTATTGTCCGTAGTATCTTTTGTGATTCCTTATCAAAGCTGTCCGCCAACTCCCGTTGCACCACGTTAAGGTAATCCGAACCTTTGTTAAGAGGAACGGTGAACATTTTATCTCTTCCGTTAACAAGGATTCGGTTGCGATGAAACCACCCCTTTTTAGTAAACTGAATATTGTCATAAACCACAAATTGGTCCACGGCATTTATAAGCTGAAAATAACCGATATACGGTAAAAAGTACGGTTGCATAATCGCAATGGTTTTCATTAGATTTGCGCTGACTGATGCATTAACATTTACAGAACATAAATCGTCTCACGATGTGTACCTCGCGAGATAGTAGAATATTTTTGTTTTTCACGATTTCTACTATCTCAAACCTTTGCGGCAAATTTGGAGCTTTGGCGATCAGGTTCTTTAGATTGAAGTATAATGATGATGTCACAAATCCTTCTCACGTCTTCTAAGGCAAGGTCATAATATATCGGCAACGTGAGAATCCGCGAGGCAACTTTTCTGGCCACGGTCAACGGGTCCTTTACTGAAACACTTCGATAACAGGCAAAATCACATATCAACGGATAAAAATATCGCCTGGAGTAGATATTGTATTTCTTAAGTTCTTCGTATAGTTCATCACGGCTCATGCCAAATTCCTTTTCGTGGACCTCGATGACCATATACGCATGGTTGTACTTGACATCTGCTGGTAAACTCGGAGGTAGCTTAATACCGGAGATGTCATTCAGCCGCTCCCGGTAGATTTCCGTGATTTTTCGACGTTTTTCGATTAGCTCGTCAAGATAACCCAGTATCATGCTTCCCATTAGAGCCTGCATTTCATTCATCTTGGCATTAGTGCCGGGCATGACGACTTCCACTTCATTTTTGAAACCAAAATTTTTGAGATAATCCAAAATGCTTTTAAGGCCAGAATCCTGGAAGGTCAGCATTCCCCCTTCGAGAGAGTGATATAGTTTAGTAGCGTGGAAACTAAGCATACTCATATCACCAAAATGAGCGAGCGACCTATTTCCCACGCGTACGCCAAATGCATGAGCTGCATCGTAAATCAGTTTCAGGTTGTGACGCCTTACAATATCGGCGAGGACATTGACGTTACAAGGATGACCAAATACGTGTACGGGCAATATCGCAGTTGTCCAGGGCGTGATAGCTGCTTCGACTTTTTCCGGATCCAGCGTATAATAGTCGGGCTCGATATCAACAAACACCGGCCTTATCTTGTTCCAGAACAATGCGTGCGTCGTCGCCACAAAGGTAAACGGAGTTGTGATTACCTCACCTGCAATGCCCATTCCCTGTAAACCGATTTGCAATGCCAGGGTTCCATTATTGAAAAGGCAGACATTGTTGGTCTCGAAATAGTTGTTTAATTGTCGACAAAAGCGTTGCAGGATTGGGCCATCGTTGGTAAGCCACTGGCTATCCCATATCTCTTTCAGACCATTACAGAATTCCTCAAGAGGCGGCAGAAAAGGCCGGGTTACATAGATTGGCTTCTCAAATGCTTTTATCATAATTTCACCTATATTGCTTTAGCTGTCCTGATCTGAGTTTATTATACTTTGTGACGTACAACAACAAAGCCCAGTTATACTCCGTCCCCTTCGGCTGCATTGAATTTTTCCTGTAGCCACCTGAGTAAAAATAAGCTATCGGATGTCAGATTTCAGATATCAGAGTTCGACAGATAGCTGTCAGATATCAGCGTTCAAATTTCTGAGAACTAATTTCTGATTTCTGACTTCTGATTTCTAACTTTAACTATATAGCTCGATAACATTTTCTTAATTTCCTGAATATCAGAATTTAAATTATCATATGTCTTTCTGTCCATATAACGCAGTTCATATGATAACAAAATTTGATACTCCACTTCTGACGCTGAGCCCATCGAAATTGTTAAAAATTGTTTTAACTCTTTAGCGCTTCCTCTGCCACAACCCTCAGCGATATTAGTCAGTATGGAAACGGCAGCCCTTCTAATCTGGCTGGATAGTCCATAAATTTCTTCTTTTGGAAATTTAGCGGTCAACTTATAAATTTCTAAAGCCAACTTATGCCCTTTGTGCCAAACTTGCATTTCCCTGAAATCTTTCATCTTTCCCTGACCTTCGATTTCTGATCTCTGACTTCTGACCTCTGATCTCTGACTTCTAAAATCTGACTTCTGACCTCTCCCTTCTTGTCAGGCAAAAAATCCAGTATCAGTTCCGTCATATCCTTGGCCGCTTCCCGAATCGAATTCTCCAGTACCGAACTTATCTGAACCTGTGCCACATATCGAGCCGGGTCGCCGGCAATATTTGGCCTTCGGCCAAAGAAACTGGAAAAATCGTCTTCATCAGCGGTAAGCTGCCCGTTCAAAATATAGAAATTCAAGATAACTTTTTGGTCGTACGCCGGAGCAGGCTTATGGAATCGGTGTATCAAACAAGGTATTTGCCGGCCGGCCATCGAGATGAACTGCGAGGGTTCGCTACTATCATGGATCCAGCCACCCCCGGGATAGCAAACACGAGGCTGATGACCCACGATACCCCCAAGTCGGGACGAACAATATACGACATAGACATCGGCCCAGGCCCCAGTCGCAGCGTTAATATATCGTCGAGTCAAAAAATCATCCGCGAAGTTCTTCTCCATATATTCCTTAGTAGTAGTAGGAATGGTCAGCTCGGTGCCGACCCAATTGCCGATTCGTGCTGGCAGAGCGCTCAGGGGTACAGGCAGCAGAATTGGGGTATCAAAAACAAGCTCCAAGTGAGATGCCAGAACACGGTAGGTTATGCCGGATGATACCAAAAGCAAGACAGCCAAAATCCATAAGAACCACGCTGAAACCTTGCACAATCGTTTCGGTCTCACATCCTGCACTGTTGGTCCTTTCCACCTCAGCTTGATTTTTACTTATCTATAATATTAGTGCTTCTAATTACCATGAAAAACATAGCCCAAAAGTAATACCGACCAGGCCAAAAAAACGTTTCTCTATATCGGCCCCGTTCTTATAGACCAGAGAAACATGCCCATAACAAGTCTACCGGCGGCAACATTGGATACAATCGAACCGCCGCCTTACAACTTGTCAATCCATTGGGAAAAACTTAGATATGGCCCCTCTCTTCCCTGTGAGGTAACCTAATAGAAAAAACCAATGTATACAACCAATACCTTTTTGTCAAACCTTTTTTCTACAAAATATCAAGAATTCTTAGATTTGCAAAATAAACTACTGTTCCAGGGTGGCATCTGGTACCGTCATTTTTTGTCCATTACGTGGGTTTATCTACCCCCTCAAGCCGTTATATTCGGTATCCGAGGTATCCGATAAAATATGCTATTTTGCTGTTAAATTTGTAAGAATTACATATCTTTTACTCTTCACATGTGGTATATTGCCCGATAATAAAGCTAATAGGAAGCTATATACACAAACATCAGCATGGATGCAAAATGTCAACTGTCAAGTTTGCCTCTACCACAATTTATTTCTTACAATTTATATGTGGGAAGATACGTGACAAGGTATTTTCCCCAGGGGGGCTGAAAAATGTGTACGGCAAATAAAAACGAGACACTTTACCCAGCGTACAAGTGTAGGCAAGGACCTTCACGGGTGTTTTTCATAATCTGCTTGCTGCTTGCCGTTAATGCGGCCCTGCCGACTACGGGTTTGGCGGCTAATTCGCTAAGCCAGTACGGAATAACATGGACTTTTGACAAAGAATTATCCACCGATGGGGCTGGGAATACATATCAATATGGTCAATTCGCAAATGGGGATTATTGGGTTGTTGGGCCTGTGACTATTGTGGGGATTGATCCGCCATCTAATGATACTGGTGGAAGGACAATGCATGGGAGTATGGTTAATCCTTCACCGGAAGATGGTCAAACTCAAGGCTATGACAGCTCTGCACTGAAATATGGTTACAACCCTAATTATAATGTTGCCTTAGATGTTTCATCCAGCAATCCCTTAGTTGTGCAATCTCATTCTTCTTTGGTTTCCAGTATCAGCATTCCAGAACCAGGCGCCAGACCACAATTAAAAACAGCAGCAGTTTTAACTGTCCTTGACAGCCCAGCTCCTGTTGGAAGTTTCAGACCTCCTTATTCTGGTTCTGATAAAACTCCTGAATTTAATAAGAATCAGCTGGATTATTCCAAGCTGGCTAAACTTTCTGCTCCAGCAAGCACTCTTAGGTTAGAGCAACAGTCAGGAGATGCACAATCTGATTCAATTGAACGGATGTTTGAACGAGTTTGGTTAGATCATCGTCCTTCTTGGGAATCTCGCTATCTCCATCCTTCACAGAATATGCCTGATTATGGGCGTGAAATAGAGGTACAAATTGGTGATGGGGCCTTGATGTTGCAGCTCGATTTCACAAACGCCCAAAAAGAAACTCTACTTATTCGCTTTGTGCAGTTGGGCATAGATTTATATGGCATAATTGAGGATGGAGGAGAAGATAACTATGAGAACTTAGATGGCCATCAAGGTGGTCGGAAACTACCTATCTTGGTTGCTTCGCTTGTACTTAATGACTCGGATATGCAGACTATGTTTAGTAAGACAGGTGATTACTTATATATTGGGAACTACGGGCCTGAAAATCATCCCCCTGATTATATCAGCTTTCAGGAGGACGACCAGACTTTTTATGTAAAAGATGAGGATATTTATAGTTCGCCTTACGAGCTTAACACTGCTTATGGTGTTGTATATGTAGACCACGGAACAGTTAATGTTGTAAGTGGAAGTACAACAGTAACAGGCGTTAGCACTTCTTGGGATGGGAGTGATGGTGCTGTGGGTAAATACTTTGCTATTGTAGGTGGGAAGGCAGCCGAGCTGGGATATGGTGGGTATCAATATCAAGTGATATCTGTTAATGGTGTTGCTCAAACTCTTGAGTTAGATGAGCCTTTTCAGGGCTATACAGCAAATGGTGTTGAATACAAGGTAGCTGCAAGGACATTTTTTGGGCACGGATGGGAAGGGCTTTCTAATGATTATACAGAATATACGAGCAACCATAAGGGTATGCCTGAGTGGGGGATTAGGCACGCAACTAATATTCACTCGGCTGGTTTGCAATGGAACACAAACTACAGACGCGGTAATTATTGGGGAGGTCATGCTCTTACTGTTCATATTATGTTAGGAAAGACGCTCTGGAACCACAATGCTTTTTTTGATTATATAGACCGTCACATGGCTATTTCAGGTGACCAGTGGTCTGATTTCACAGAAGACATGTGGGATATGTATAGGAAAGATTATGGCTGTGTCTGGACAAGGTATGACCCTACTGATATATATTCCAATGGTTATAACCCTTGTACATCTGATACTGAACCACCACTTGCCCCAACAAACCTGATAAGCACAGCACAGACAGAATCATCAATTAGTCTGGCCTGGACAGCTCCTGGCCCAGCCTCTGATGGCGATTTAGCTTCTCGTTATAGGATATATCGCGAAGGGACTCTGGTCGGTACGGTTACCAACACCTTATTTCAAGACATCAGCTTAGCTGCGGAAACAAGCTATAGCTACGAGGTCTACAGTGTGGATGATGCCGGAAACCAAAGTGCATCTGCTGCAACAGGAACTTTCTCAACTTTAGCCGATACTACTCCCCCATCTATTGTATCAGTCGGTGCCTCTGAGACCTCAGTTGAAATTACTTTCAGTGAGTCATTAGATACAATATCGGCAGAACAGACAAATAATTACAGTATTAATAATGGAATATCTGTAACAGCAGCTTCGCTTGATACTGATACGGTCACCCTAACAACTTCAGCTCACACAGAAGGAACCTATATCTTAACCGTTGAAAATGTGCAGGATACTTCCGGTAACCCAATGACAGAAACAACGACAGATTATGAATATGTCTATGGGTTAGCAGCTCACTGGAAATTTGACGATGGTAGTGGCAGTAGTGCCGTGGATTCTTCGGGTAATAATAATACAGGAACATTGATAAATGGGCCAACGTGGACAACCGGTAAAATCAATGGAGCATTAAGTTTTGATGGCGTTGATGATGCTGTACAAATTGGAACGGATAATCTCAATGGGAGCAGTGGAACCATAGTCTTATGGGCTTACGCCGAGAGTTTTTCAAGTTCTCATCAAACCCTTTTTGGCCACGTTACTCAACCCTGGGCCAACAGAATACAGCTCTTTACCGATGATACGGAGGGATACCTTGATCTAGGTATAGGAGATTCTCACACAAGACACACAAACATCGAAAACTTAGATACGCAAACATGGTACCACATTGCCCTTACCTGGGACGGGTCGAACTATACCGTCTACGCCAACGGCTCAGCCCAAGCAACCGGCTCTTATTCAGGTTTATCCACGTTGGAAACATACGCAGACATCGGCAACAATGGAGATAGAGCAGACAGGACTGAGGCCTTTCACGGAATCATTGACGAAGTCCGCATCTATAATCGACCTTTGTCTGCTAGCGAAATTCTCGATCTTTATAACGAAGGCACAACACCAGACACAACCCCCCCTGTTATTTCGAATGTACAATCATCAAACGTAACTACTTCACAAGCAACTAGTACCTGGAGTACCAATGAGGCTTCTACTTCCCAAGTAGAATACGGACTAGATACAAATTATGGAAACAGCACCGCTCTCGACGCCAACCTTGTCACTTCTCACTCTATAGAGCTCACGGGCCTATCTCCGAGTACCACGTATCACTTCCGTGTAATATCAGCAGACGCGTCAGGAAACGAATCTACCAGCCAGGACAATACCTTTACGACTATCTCAGGTGTTACAGTACACACATTGACGATCTCCTCGACGAGTGGCGGGTCGGTTACTAATCCCGGGGAAGACACGTTCCAATATGATCATGGGGCTGTAGTATCAATCGAGGCGGAGGATGCGGATAATTATCACTTCGTGAACTGGACGGGGACAGCTGTCGACGCAGGTAAGGTTGCAAATGCGAGCAGTCTTAGCACAACAGTCACAATGGACGCAGACTATTCAATTCAGGCAAATTTCGCCATCAATACCTACACAATTACAGCCAGTACCGGCAATGGGGGACAGATTATTCCGAGCGGCACTACGCAAGTCGCTTCAGGTGGCTCACAGACATACTCTATCACCAAAAATGCAGGATACTACATCTCCGATGTCCTGGTGGATGGCAGCTCGGTTGGAGCTGTGAGCAGTTATCCTTTCACTAACGTTACTACCGACCATACAATTACAGCTACTTTTGCTATTGACACCTACACAATCACAGCCAGTACCGGCAATGGGGGACAGATTAGTCCGAGCGGCACTACGCAGGTCAGTTCAGGAGGCTCACAGGAATACACCATCACTGAGAATACAGGATACGATATCTCCGATGTAGTAGTGGATGGGATCTCGGTTGGCGCTGTGAGCAGTTATCCTTTCACTAACGTTACTACCGACCATACAATTACTGCGAGTTTCGCTATTGATGTAGTGGACGAAACAGCGCCGAGAGTCGCTAATTCTTCGCCGGCTGTTGACTCAATCCAAGCCCCCCTGAATACTCTGGTAACTTTGCATGTCGTGGATGACGGCGAAGGTGTTGACCCCGAATCTGTAACAATTAACGTTAATGACAATCTTGTATACTCAGATAATACAGCCACACACAGCAGCATACACGGCAAATGCCACCGAATAGGCACAAAAGCCAATTATACATTTATCTATCAGCCGAAACAAAACTTCGAATTCGATGAGTCTGTAAGCGTGAAGGTAAATGCCAGGGATCTGGCCAACAACCCAATGGCCGAATATTCCTACTCATTCAAGACAGAAATGCGCTCATTCGGTGAAAAAAAGACACTGACCGCTGGAAAAGAAATAATAAGTTCTGGTGCGAATAAAGATTCCGAAAGGCCTCTTACG
>Ga0307379_10002171_pt1 | contig 29492 bp, 24 predicted proteins | sample UN2MG_FD_202237 | JGI IMG/M metagenome (GOLD analysis project Ga0307379, IMG submission 202237) | Soil microbial communities from Risofladan, Vaasa, Finland - UN-2 | ecosystem: Environmental > Terrestrial > Soil > Coastal area > Acid sulfate soil | place: Finland: Risofladan, Vaasa | collected...
CGCTGACCCAGTTGAAACCAGGATCAGTCATAAGATCTTGGCCCATGGACGGTTCGGCAGACTGCGCGCTGAGGTGGAGAATATGCCAAATCCAAATAACCCGCAGTCGAGCTATATGGCATCGTTGTCTGCGATTGCTACGTTACGAAGAGTTCTTGACCCCCTCCAAATTGCCTAAAAGAAATGACGACAATACCATACATACAAATTCCTTTTTTTCTTTTAAGACGCTTTTTACTAAAACCTAAATAGGACACTGCTTTTACGAGGTTGTTGAAAAAATGACCTTTGAAATCAAGGAACGAGACGCTGCAGGGCGTCTTTGTCGGTTTACAACAAAACATGGGTCAGTGACGACACCAAATCTCCTCCCTGTGATTAATCCGAATAAAATGATGATCCCACCCAAGGAGATGAAGAAACGATTTGGAATCGACATACTCATTACAAACTCCTATATCATCTATAAGGATACGTCTCTAAAACAAAAAGCATTGGACCATGGTGTGCATGCACTTATCGATTTTCATGGCTCCGTCATGACTGACTCAGGCACGTTTCAAAGTTATATCTACGGTGATGTTAAGCTGGACCCTGTGGAAATTGTCGCGTTCCAACGTGATATCGGTAGTGACATCGGTACCATCCTGGATGTTTTTGGGACCCCCGGTCAAACAAAGGATGAATCCGAGCAGGGTGTCAAAGAGACGATGAGACGAGCAAAGGAAAGTATCCCGCATAAAGGAGAGATGTTGCTTGCCTGTCCGGTTCAAGGATCGGTGTACCCTGAGCTACGAGAACGTGCTGCACGAGAACTAAGCGGTCTCAACGCTGATTTCTTTCCAATCGGTGGGGTTGTCCCCTTGATGGAGAACCAGCGATACACTGATCTGGTCCGTTGTATTCTTGCTGCGAAACGAGGTCTTGACCCCTCGAAACCGGTCCACCTATTTGGTGCAGGTCATCCGTTGATATTTTCACTAGCGGTTGCCCTTGGCTGTGATTTTTTTGATTCATCCGCTTATGCAAAGTATGCGAATGACGGACGAATGATCTTCCAATGGGGGACGGAGAAATTCGATGATCTCACCGAGCTTCCCTGCTGTTGTCCCATCTGTTCAAGATATTCCATTTCAGAGTTAAAAGAACTAGATGTAAAGGAGCGAACCTTACAACTGGCATTGCATAATCTCTATGTGAGTTTCATGGAACTGAAAATAATTCGAATAGCGTTAACTGAGGGTTGGTTGTGGGAATTGGTAGAGCAACGAGCATCAGCAAACCCGTTTCTCTCTGAGGCATTACGGGTGTTACGGCAACCCGATCATCTCCAATGGCTTGAAGAATATGAGCCAACGAGTAAAAAAACCGCGTTGTTCTACACCGGGCCTCAGACGATGTATCGCCCAACGATTTTTCGGTATCATACACGGTTGTTCACAAGATTTGACCCGTTGTTTAACACCACGGTGGTGTTCCCTGAGGGGACGAAACCATACTCCCTGTATTACGCAAAAGAAATGAAGACGATTCGAGAGAAAAAACATGTCAACTGTGTTGTCGATTCCTCTCTTGGCCCTGTTCCTTTTGAACTTGACGAGATGTATCCGCTCGCACAATCCGTGTTTCCTTCAACTGTCGATCAAGAGACCAACGAGATGGCAAAACAAGTTATGGAGAGATTCCTAAAGGATACCACGGTGATACATTGGGATGAGGCTGTGATGATGGAGGCAGAGGAATCTCACAAGCCAGCCTTCGATTTTGATTTGAGACGTATCGCAGCTGTGGCGGACATACAGTTCGGACGGGGTGCATCTGATGCTCTATTGACTGGGAAGATTACCGTACTCAAATCAAAACGGACCGGGAAAATACGGAATATCATTTGTGATGGGTCTCATGTGATTTCAATGCGTGCAGGGGACGGTTTGTTTACCCTGAAGTTAGATGGTGGCCGTCGGCTTCATAAAAGACTTCCATATCCGTTGCTGCGAGTGGTGGTCACAGATGATGCAGTACCGTTTGTGAAAGAGGGGAAAAGTGTGTTTGCGAAGTTTGTTTCAGATTGTGACCCTGACCTGCGACCGTTTGATGAATGTTTGATCGTCAATGAAAAAGATGCGTTCTTAGCGATTGGCCGGACCATTCTAAATAGAAATGAAATGCTCAGCTTTAAGCATGGGGTGGCGGCAAAAACAAGAGAATCCATAAGAGAGGCATGATTTGCAATATCCAAAACTATTATTATCTCAATACTTATTACCTATAAGGTTGCACTCCACACAAAAAAAAGATTTATTAGGAGGACTGGAAAAAATGAACAAATTTCATGAGATTTCAGAACAGATTAAGAGCATGAAAACCGTCCGTGATTTTTTAAAAGAAAAATACGATGCTTCTGATTTTCATAAAAAGAAAGAGAAATTTCCGCATTCTGCAGTTCCACCGGCGCCAGAAGATGAAGAGATTTACAAGCTGTTAACCGCGATACAACAACTTGATAAATATATCAAGGAACTGCAAGACATGCAGTTAAAAGTCCTTAAGCAAGACGAATAAAACGATTTTCTGAGGCAATACTTATTTTTTTCTTATTTCCTGTAGTCTTCTCACGATGTCTTTTTGAAGTTCATCAGTGATATCTCTCTTGGTGAACACATCTGCCTTGATTGCCATTGATATTTTTGTTCCAAGAAGTCGTGCAATTTTACCCCGCTCAGTTTTTGGGGCACAGTTTATCGATGGGTGCTGGAAGATAACACCATGTTTTGGTGGCCTTCCGCCATCTTTCTTAAACCGGAACAAGGCTTTCTCCGCCCCGAGAATTTGAATGGTTGAAGCAGGCATCATCGCCATCTTTTGCATTCCCCCTGCTAAAGAAATGAGCCGGGCGCCAATAAGTGGGCCGATGATGTCACTGGTGTTTGGGGCGATTTTTTTCATGTCTCTTTCAATTTGATCTTGTAATCGTTGGATTTCATCATTGACCGCGGATAGTGTTTTTTCGAATGGTTTTACCTTCTTTTTTGATATCGGAAGTATCGACCAGCAACTGAGACGCTCTGATAAGAGATTCGCTGTCTGAACGAGGTCATCAAGTGCATTAACCATTTGTATGATCTGTAGATCTTCGCATTGTAATTGTTCGTTGACTCGTTCATGTGCAAGCAACACCGCGGTATCATGCAGGAGTTCCTGGGTAAATCCATATTCTTCTGGATGTATCTGTATTATCCTAAAGACTGGGTCTTCACTGTCGTATGTACCAAGTTGTTGCAGTCGTTTCTCAGGGACAATTACCGGTGTATCTTTTATAATTTCTTTTTCTTCAGCAAGGATGTTGTTTTTTTCGATTTCGCGGAGACGTTGAACAATTTCTTTTTTATTTTTCGGGAACAGAATCACTCTCTGAACAGAGGTTTCGTCACAGACAAATGTTCCGAACCATTTTGTAATAAGATACTGTGTCATCCTCATTGGATAAGAAATCCATTCTAATGTACTTTACGATAAACTCATCGGATTTTACCCTGATGATAAAAGAGATTTTAAATATAGGAACTTGTATTACGAGTGTTAACAAGTATCGAAGTATTGGGGGTTTTTTAATGAAACCGGAAAGAAAAGAAAGGATTGTTCTTACAAATGTAATCGAGACAGAACTCGATATCTTAAAAAGGCATGTGCTTGTCCTTCAAACTCTAAAACAAAATGAACCTGCGGGGATTATCAAATTATCTGAGCTTACCAAACACCCACAGCATATGGTACGATATTCATTACGAATACTGGAACAGGAAGGACTTATCGAGCCATCGCCCCAAGGTGCGGTTACCACCGATTCTGTCAGTAAAGCAACCCCGATGCTCAAACAAAAATTAAAAGATATGCAAGATACCATCAGCGAGATTGTCAAAGAACTCGGTTAAAAAAAATTTTTAATATCTTTTTTTGCCGCGGTAACTCAGCTGGGAGAGTGCACGGCTGAAGACCGTGATGTCGAGGGTTCGATCCCCTCCTGCGGCATACCTAAAATGTCCTATGAAGTAGGAATTAATGGAGGTAAGTAACAATTTCTCTATTTTCTTGAGCCAAATGTTTTCTAAAAAAATGAAGATATATATAAAGTTATCATGACTTTTATGAGTAGCATTGACACGGCATTAACTCATATTTCCTCGATTGTTTTTCGTTTTAAATTGGCTGCGTGTATCATTCTGCATTTTGAATCATTATCTTCTATTTTTATATGATGTGGAGTCGCTTCTCGGATATGTCCTTCTTTGCACTGCCATTTTAATTTCTCGTCAATTAGTAAAAGCATGTTATACCTGCGTGTGAACTAACTTGCCCCATGTAATAGTTTCTCAAGGAGAGCTGAGAGTGAAATCAAGGAAATGATAATCTGTTGGTCGGACATTGCATAAGGAAGGACAAGCTTGTCTTTGTGAGGGAGCGCCCCGCAAGTGTATACAACATTCGGAACGTAACCTGATCGGGTATTCTCCGTCCAACTAATGAGCGGCTCTCTCAAACGGCCAAGTATTTTCGATGGATTTTCTTTGTCTAGAAGAATGGCGCCAATAGAATATTGCCGAAAAAGCCCAACGCCATGAGTAAGAAGAAGCCAACCTTCCTTGGTTTCAATCGGTGCACCGCAGGTCCCAACCTGTACGAATTCCCATGGGTACGAAGGCTTCATTAGCGGTATGATATCATACCAGAAATGGATATTATCAGAGTACATCAAAAAAAGGTTCTCGTGGTCCTGGCGCGATACCATCGCGTAACGGCCGTTTATCCTGCGGGGGAACATGGCCATTCCTTTATTGACGGCGGCGCTCCCGTTCAGTGTAGCCATTTTGAAATGCATGAAATCTTCCGTTTCTATCAATTGCGGAAGAATAGCCTTGCCGTCATAAGCGGTATAGGTAGCGTAGTATTTCTTTCTTCCATCATCGTCAGTAAAAAGAACGAATCGTGCATCCTCAATGCCGTTTTGTTCGCTGGGAGAGAGTGGGAATAGTACCCGTTCCGATAGAGGAACCGATGGTTCGAATTGTGCTTCATAGTTGCATCGGGCCAGCCATTGAATTTTATCTCTGGCAAGGCTGTCAGCCGTAGATAACGGTTGATGGTCGTAGATCTGAATTTTGACATTTTCCATAAGTTCGGTATAAGTGAATTCATCAGATAGCGAATTGATAATGAGATTCGAGAAATCGCTGAAAACCCCCATTTCTCGGAGTTTCCGAGCAAAACATATCTTGTCGTAAAGGGGGTTTGCTTTCATTTCTGCGGTGGTGGCAAAACCAGATGGATCATCGATGGTTATGTTGTAATCTTTGTCGATATATCCGGAACGAAATTTCAAAGATGAAATATGTCCTTCGCCTGTGGCCCGTAATGTTAATATAAAACGGAGGGAACCTGGTGGCAGTCCTGACTGGTCTGGGTGTGGAACGATCGAAGGATTGAAAAGGGCGACTGATTCGAATGAATATTCGGCCAAAAAGAATGAGCCAATGAGGAGCCTTCGTTCTCGCGAAGGTAACACATCGGTCGGCATGAACCTGTGGATGTAGTCAAATTGGCGCTCCAAAAGAGATTCGAAATTATGATGCCGGTGTGAAAACTTGTCAAGCACGCATGTAAACTCTTTCTGTACATCAGATTCATCGAGTGCCAACACTCGTGATATGATTCGTTCGATCCGCGACTCGGCGAAAGGAATATGTGGGCGTACAATGACTCGATGCCTCTCCGGCATAAAAATAATACCCGTATCTTTTACAAGTACGGGCTGGTATTCCGCGCATGTGTTTCTTTTTTTCATTCTAGAATCGGCTCCTTGAACGTCTCTATAATGTTCGTAATATTCGTCATCTCGTACAGGGACAGAAGAAACGCGATGGTCGATTCAGCGCCTTGATTGCGATTTATCCTATCCACGTGTAGCCCATCATAACAGCCGCCATTTACCGGGTCGTAGAGCGGAATTCCCAGATCGTTAGTTCCAAGAAACCATTGAAATGCTTTTTCAGCTTCATTATACCAACGCTTGTCTTTCGTTGTTATGTATGCTTCCAGACAGGCCGAAACCGTAGAATATGCCTCTATCGGCTGTTGATCGAAAACAGGTTTGGAGCTGCCGCGTTCAAATATCTTATCTGTGCCAACCGGCTGAAGATGGCCGCGAGAAGAAGTCTGTATAGTTATCAGCCAATTTAATGATTCAATCCCACACTTGATCATTTTTTCGTTGGCGAGGCCTCGTCCACTGATAATAAGTGCGCGGGGGAGTACAGCATTACAATAACTTAAAACCGGTTCAAACCAGTTCCATTCATCGCTACTGTTTTCGTCATAAAGTTTCATAAGTTTCGTTGAAAGCACTTCCATATTGTTACGGGCAGACCTGTCGCCCGGGAAACGTCGCTGATATTCCTGGGCTCCAATCAATGCAAAGGCCCATGCTCGCGGCGAGGAAAATGAAGATACAGGTGTAAGGGCGTACTCGAAAATCTCTGCAGCCATTTGACTAAAACCTTCGTTCCTGGAACGACCGATGCAGGTTCCGAGAGCCCATACTGCTCGGCCATGGCTGTCTTCAGAAAAGTTCTCCTCCACCCATTTACGCTGAAATGTGAGAAAAGATCTAAATCGTACGGTTTTTTCATCCCAGGCATATCTCACGAAGCCGAGATAACGGGTTGCTAGGTCATACAGTATCAAGGAATTTATTGTGCCGAGATTCTCAAGCAATACCATGAGAATAAGCGCTCTTGAATTATCGTCCGTGCAATATCCTTGGGAGAAATCGGGAATATTATGTTTTGCATGCTGAAATATTCCTATGGAATCGGTCATTCGCACCAGATGATCAAGTTTGATTTTTGGTAAAATGGGCGGTTGTTCATCAAGAGACCACATCGGGATATTCTTTCGCATGACCGCTGACCGTTTTTGGCGAGCTTCTTCGAAAAGGTTGCCGTATTGTTGTGCCACCTTGTTCCAGATCATCTCTCGGCCTAGCAGATAAGCATTCTTGCGCATAGTATGACGTTCAACCTCATTTTGAATAAGTCTTGTGATCGCCTTGGTTATGGCGTCTGAATCTCCGAATGGTACAAGAATGCCTCTGCCGTCCGCAAGCAACTCTTGAGCATGCCAGTATGGTGTTGATATTACAGCATTGCCTGCGCCAAAAGAATAGGCGAGCGTTCCCGATGTAATTTGCGTTTCTTCAAGATAGGGAGTAATATAAATATCGGCAAGCGTAATAAGTTCCTTGAGCGCTTCTATTGGTATAAATTTATTATGAAATATAACGTGCCCTTTGATGCCAAGTTCGTTGGCAAGGCGCTGTAGTGAACGCCTGTATTTCTCGCCCTCATGCCTGAGAAGATTGGGGTGTGTAACCCCGGCGACCAAGTACACGACATTGGGGTGGTTCTCTATGACCTCCGGGAGCGCCCGTAGTACGACTTCGATGCCTTTCTGCGGAGAAAGCAGGCCAAAAGTAAGAATGACTATTTTGCCTTCGACGCCGTATTTATCCTTATAGAAATTGGGATCGATGAAGGGCACATCGTGTATTCCGTGCGGTATCAGACGAACCTTGTCCGGAGGTGGCTTATATACATCGTGGAGAATTTCAACGCCTTTCTGGGACATGACGACTATATAATCAGATTTCACAAGCAGCTCATCCATAACACGGCGTTGTTCTACATTTGGATTTTTAAGCACTGTATGGAGTGTTGTTATCAAGGGCATTTTCAGGTTGCGTAACAATGATAAGATATAACTACCCGCTTTTCCGCCAAAAATGCCAAATTCGAATTGAAGACAGACAATATCGAAGTCATTGAGATTCAAAAAGTCAGCGGCTGCCTTGTAGGTGTCAAGATCCTGTTCCTTTATCTCTAAACGAACGCGTTCGGGGTATTGATAACCTTCTTCAATGTCGGTTATAGGAATTGCATAACATTGGACTCTAGGATTGCTCGTTGCGAAAGACTCGCATAGATCTGTCGTAAATGTGGCAATTCCACATTGACGAGGTAGATAATTGCCGATGAATGCGACTTTCTTGATATTTTTCATAATGATCCCATTAAGATATCAACATTCCTTTAAAATCGTCAGCCAAGCGACACTTCGTATTCTCCGAATCGGGAGATGGCTGGCAAAATGAGCGCGTCATTTGTATTAAAAATAATTCCCGATTTGGGGATACGGACACCCTAATTTTGTGCAACTTTGGATTGAGCGGGGCGTGTATTCGGGTGATTGCTCCTCGTCCTAAAGGATTGTTCATTGTCATTCGTGACCCTCATTACGTTTTCTTCTTATATCTTTTTGGCCGCTCCATATTTGGTGTATTATACCAGTGGTATTCTTGGAGATTTTTTATAAAAAAGGATAGTTTATACAATTCTATTGATAAATATTCGTCAGTCAGTGTTGATAACGATATATTTATTTTCATAAAGAAGATTACAATACAAAATCACGATATCATTGCGACATAACCTTAACGATACTCTTAAAAATAGATGGAAGGATTATATAATCAACCATGAAGGGGGATACTATAAATGAAGAATGGAAGAAAGACAATCTTAAAAACTTGTATAATTACAACTGTTTTGTTTGCTGTATCCTGTTCAACCATGATTGCTGCAACTGGACCAAAGGCAGATAACGATAAGATCGTACACTATATCATCGACCAACTCTCCTATGACGAGAACGAAAAACTGCTTTACTCTATCTGGGGGCCGGTCTCACAGGGTGATACCATTCTTATGACAAATGGACCTCTCTTCGATATCCCCTGTCGGGGGTATGTGATGTACATTGATCTATATCCGATGGCGAACCTGTTCCATCCTGTACAATATGTATTCCTTGCAGAGCAAACAAAAGAACTCATGGTCTTTGATGCAACAAACCCTCCATTAAATTTTCACGAGTATAGCATCATAGAGACAACGTTTTCACACTTCTTCTATTCCGTAGAAAACAGACGCGCCAATATCCCAAGCAAAACAACATCGGTCCTGAGGTTAACAAGACAAGACAGCCGCTGGGCGGTATTGATGAACGGTGGATATGACCAATCGAACAATCATGTTCGATATTGGAACGATCTGTCGAATATCTACATCACCTTAAATTCTGTTTACGAGATACCTGATGAGAATATCATTGTTCTCTGTTCTGATGGGTTAAACCCAGCGGTGGATCAATCCAACGGCCAGAATTCAAACACTGATTTAGATGGTGATGGTGACGCAGATATCATGTACTCTTGTATCCTTTCAAATGTTAATATGGTGTTTGCCAACCTTGCAAACAATTTCACTGGGAATGAAAAATTATTTGTGTTTACAACAGACCATGGAAGTACGGTAAGTGGATGGAATGTTGTTCAGAATTTGTGGAACCATGAGGTACTCACGGATGCTCATTTCGCGGAACTGCTAGCAGCATTCCCTGAATGTGAAATAATCTGCACACTTGAACCATGTTATTCCGGTGGGTTTTTAGATAATGTAGTAGTCGCACCAGGACCGATAGTCGCATCATCTGCCTGTCGTCATGATGAGTCATCGTGGGCGATGGAGAATCTTATCTATGATGAATACGTGTTTCATTGGACCGCGGCGGTAAACGGAGAAGATGCGTTTGGAAACCCGGTTGATGCTGATATGAATGAAGATGGATTTGTTACGATGGATGAGGCGTTTATCTATGCGGAAGCCCAAGATACGCGACCGGAAAGCCCGCAATACGGAGAGTATCCGAGGGTACCGGGTCGTATGTATCGCTCTGGGTGACTAGCGAACCACCAGCACAACCAATAAGACCTGTTGGCCCAACACTTGGGATTTGGTTTATAGATTACAGCTATACCAGCACAACAACAGAACCAGATAATGAACAAATCTACTATCGATTTGACTGGGGTGATGGAAGTAACAGTGGTTGGCTAGGTCCGTATGTATCAGGTCAACCCGGAACAGCATCTCATCATTAGGCTGAACTTGGAATCTACAATGTCACCGTGAAAGCAAGAGATATTTGGGGAGCAGGGAGCGCTGTCTCAGACCCGTTAATCGTAACGATTACCGATAACACGCCACCCAACACACCGACAATTACTGGTCCGATCCAAATAAGACCATTCATTGCTTACACCTACACCATTAGTGGAACAGATAATCAAAGCCAGGATCTGACCTATTATATTGACTGGGGCGATGGGAACGCAGCGACAGGAATTGGGCCGTATCATTCCGGGGCAACCTTCACCCTAACACATACTTGGAAAATGAGAGGGACCTTTAGTATCAAAATAAGGGCAACAGACACGGTTGGTGCATACAGCGAATGGGCAACTGTCGAAGTGATCACCCCTGTCGATTTCCAGGTCTCTTTTAATCTATGGTTTCAGTACCAATTCGAGCGATACCCGCATATGTTTCCGATTCTACGACACATATATGGTTTCTGAGGATTTTTCTTTCTCTCTCTGTCATTGACATGCGCAAAAACATAAATATATTATATTTGCTAATGATGTTAAGCCATTTTATACTATGATTTTAGTATTGTTCTATACACAGAACTATACCAACTAAGCTCTCTTTGCGCCCACCGACATATCCAAAAGTGTGATGTTTATCAATATGTTTTTTCCATGAAGTATTTAATATAATATTACAGTAAAATTTCAGCTGTTTTTCTCTGGGGGGGGCTTAGTTAATACATCCTTTTTTACTTTTAACTCTTTTTACTCTTTCTATATATTTTCCATCGCATTTTGAAGACTTCCATCCCAAAAAACGTTTTTCGACAGAATGGATTTTTCATTGAGCAATTCACCCTTTTGGATAGGGGGGAGATGATCGTCTGGCACTTTCGCAGCCCACGCAACGAATCTTCGAACCATCCACCACGTATGAGTCAGCTCCGCAGAGCCGTTCTTGCTTAACGATGCGATATCCTTCCATTGATACAACCCGGTGCCAAGACAGGTAAAATCCTTATTCTTCACTTCCGTGATATGACCATTCCACCAAATCATATATTCTGGATGCGCTGCACAAAGCAGTATTCTCCCCTTTTTTTCATTCGGATAAATCTCCGTGGTTATACAGGGTCTATTGGAATAATCTAACTCAATTACTTTATCGGTTAGCTCCCAAGACCCCGCCATATAATACGTGTACAAAAACACATTCCTCAAACTATCATGTTCTTTTTTAATGTAGCGTGCGGCTTTCAAGAACGCAATAAAAAGACCACGAATGCCTCCGATGTATTTCCAGGCGTGTATTCGGATATCATTGCTGTCTGAAAGATCCTTCGCAGGATATTTTGCAAGTACGTGAACCTCCCGATCTGGGTTTTCCGGTACTATCAGCGCTGGTCCACCCCACCATCGGATTCGTTCGGTATCCTTGCCGAAATCTGAAAAGATGGGATGATCCTTGCATAGTTGAAAATCAACGGGGGCACCCCCGGTATGGATCCGAATCCCATCAACGGTTTCCCCCGGTGCAAACGAAAATACATAGGCTATCGGACCGATTTTCTCTGCATGGTTTTTTTGAAAGAGATAAAAAAGAGGAAATGCAATCGATTTATAAAACGATGAGACACAAGTAACCCCCAGAGAGCTTTTATTATATTGTCTTTCTAAAAACGTCCGAGTTCTTTTCTCCGCTGTTTGTAAATCCGTTATCAGTGCAGTTCCCCCACAAATCCCGATGTACCCACCGCCATCCTGGATAAATTCTGAGATCTTTTTCTTCCATTTTCTGACGTTCCTTAAGAAATGAAAGCCTTTTATCATAGCAAGCCCGTCTCCAACACCACCTCCTGGAACAAGCAAGACGTCAAACCGCTCAGTTTTCAGGGCTCCCCTTAAAATATCGTCATCGAAAACATATTTTGTAACAACGGTATAGGTTGTATTGTTAACCGTCCATGAATAATCATGTAATATTATGGGGAAGAAATGCTTCCCTGACCCCCACCCCAACGGCTCCTCTGCAAGGATGGCGACTCGGATGATGCGTCCTTTCATATTTGTCTCTTTCTTATCGTCTACGAAATTAGTAAGGGCTATGGGCATAGGCATCACTTTGGTGGAGTATACCCCCAGCGGTCAATAGCAAACTTCCAATTCTCATTGACATGCTGAACTATTTTATCATCAATCCTATAGACGTTGGTTTTGTATTCTGATTGCGGTTCCAGATATTTCATCATCTCTGGCTTTGCAAATTCAAACCCAGGAAGCTTCAATGCTTCATAGATGCGCCGTACTTGGTCTATAGGATCAGAGATAAGGTCTTCATATTTTATTTCAACAAATCTATCGTTTTGGATATGTTCTTTTTGCTCAAAAAAGCTGTTCAAGAGTCGGATGTAATTATGGATGACCTGCTTTTCGATTTCTTCCTCAGAAGCATGCTGTAACGATAGTTTGTCCAATACCCTCATTCTCATTTTTTTTGTCGAGAGATACACCATATACGGGCTTCGATAGATATGAATGAATTTTGCCTCTGGAAAAAGCTCAAGCAATGTTGTGATACGAGCAGTGTTCGGCGGGTTCTTAGAAAGAAATCTTTTCCCTTGATTTGCAAACGTCACCGTTTTTATGAATTTATGATAGGTTGCTTTCCATTGGTCTTTTTCTTTTAATGACAGACCCTGGAAATGAATAGATTTCAGATATTGTTCTTCAGCGTTTCTTGGGAAATGTAAACAATGGAAAAATGACCATGGGTATAACACGGCCAGTGCTGCTTCATCTTCATAGGGGCCATCCATGTCAACCTTTATTGCATCCATGGGTCGTTCAGATGGGAGAAATCCTGAGAGAAAGTTCTTTATCGGATCAAGAATTAAAAAACTGTCCGGCAACAGTGTATTCCACAATGAGGTATAACAGAATTGCGGGTCTTTACTTAAGAGCTCATGAAGATAGGTTGTGCCACTTCGCCAATGACCGATAATAAACACAGGAGGATGTTGAAGAATACTATTGTCAATTTTCGTGTCATATTTTATTTTAAAAAGCAGGCGAGCTGGTGCAGTGAAAAGTGATGCCAACGTGATAAAGAGCGCTCGATGAAGGTACGTTCTGTCGATACCTTTATTTTTTCTTACTAACTGTATCCAATGCCGCGTTGAGATACCAAACAGGGGATGCTGTGTCGTTTGATGAATTTTCTTAGTTTGTTGGTCATCCTTTGTTTTCATTCGTGTTCCTCTTTTCATCAACAATTTATACCCTAATGTCTTTTTCAAAAACGCGGTGTTTTTTATAAACTGTCGCACCCGTTATCGCAATCGTTGTATGAGCAACCGTATTGTGCTCATCAATCCACCCGACCTCAGCGCCCGTATACCCTCGGTTTTTCATCTCCGCTAAGATGCGATAATTCAAAAGAGACCCGATGTGTTGATTACGGAATTCTTTCTTGATGCCAATGAAATGCAATTTCCCTGCCGTTATGTTTCGTTGAGTAGAAAGGAAACGGAGCAGTTCAAAAGGACCTAATCGCCCATTCATTTTTTGAAAAACCTGATTATAGTCTGGTGTTGACCAGATATAGGCAACGGGTACACCCTGATATTCAGCAACTAAAAACAACTTCGAGTCGACAAACCATCGTAACTGTTTCACCCCAAAACGAGTTTTCACCTCATCTGGAGAAACAGGAACATACCCCCAGTGATCAGAAAAGGTTTCTAAAAAAAGTGGAATCCACCATTTCAGTTCCATGCGGGTGCGTAGTCGTTCAAAACGACGAACGTGTATCCCTGAAGCAATGCATTGTTGTGCTTTTTCGTCTAATACCTTTGGTAGAGGTTTGGTTAGGTCAATATAATACAGGAGGAGATCACGAAATTTTTTCAAGCCAAATTTCTCTGCATAGGAAATATAATACGCTGGTGAATAGCTGGAAAGTAAACTTGGCGGTGATTGAAAACCGTCATATAAAAAGCCACAACCAACATCGATGCGGCCATCGATGGGACCTCGAATGATTTTCATGCCTTTTGATACCAGCCAGTCTTGGGCTGTCTGTAGCAATACGGTAGCACATTCGAAATCTTCGGTACATTCAAAAAAACCAAAAAACCCTATTTTTTCCCCTGCTGCCTTGCAGTATGAATGGTCGATTATCGCAGCGATTCGACCGATGACTTTGTTATGTTTCCTTGCGATGAACAAGCTGCATTCTGCATGTGACCAGAAAGGATTCCTTTTTTTAAAGAAATCTTTCATCTCTTTCCAAAAGGGAGCAACCCATAACGAATTGTTCTGATAAATCTGAAAAGGAACATGATAAAAAATCTTAAACTCTCTTCTGTTTTTTACCGATTGGATCTGTAAATCATCAGGAAAATTTCTATTGTGGTCTGCATTTGATTCAAATATGTATTTTCCATTGGAAACCGACTTCGAACGCGAAATACTTTTACCTCTATACGATACCAGCATAGTCCTATCTAAATATTTTTACAGTCTTAATAAATATTCTTACCAATTCTATTCCAAATTCATCATCGACTTCATAAAACAGTGAACCTTAAAAGAAATATAGAATGAGAGAATCATACTCTTAGGAAATTAAATTCCATAGTTTCTCAATAAAAACATGGTCTTGGAAAAAACGTAAGAGAATTTGATGCAGCATATTCCACCAATTAGGAATGATATTTGCTGGTGTCGTAAGTGTCAGAGGAATCAAATCGAAATCACTAGAGTTATTGATATTTTCTATGCGTAAGTATCCTTCAAAATCTGATTCTGGTTTGTCAGGGGCTATCACAGATGCCTGTACGGTTATTTGTCCCTCTTGCGGGGTGAGATGAGTCCCTGAGCCTGGATAAAAAGTCCATGTCCCCCACGTGATTGATGAGGTGTTAATGGTCCAATTCAACAATGAGTTCGTATCTCCTATGTTTTGAAGCTGAAAACTTCCACTTACTGTTGTACCTGGTTGGATGTTAGACCATGAAAGGCTTCCTGAACATTCTAAATTTGGAGTATTCGGCTCTGGTGGCTGTGGCTCTTCATAGGGTATGTACACAACTTTGAAAACCTGCCCTCCTGTATTGTACTGCCAAACCGTGGTTCCTGCTGGTGTGACTTCGAAGATTTTCCCTGTTTCTCCATTAGTTATCAGAGTATTGCCATCGCTGAGTCGCTGGGCACCAGAAATATGACTTGCATAAAAACTCGTTGGCGGATTAGCCATATACATCCAGGTTTGTGCAGTAGGTCCATAGGAGGAACCTGGTGCAAGATAGTAATGCCCATTTTCATTTACGGGAGGGGTAATTTCATCAACCGTGGAATAGTGGGAACCAGGACGGTTTGCTCCATTATTAAACACAAGGATGTTTCCTTCGCCAGAATATCCAGGCTTTATCCATGATGCATCGTGCTGACTAAACAATTTTTCATCACTTGAGGTCCCTCTGTCGTATACTTGTGGGTTCCCCCAACGATAGAGAATGTCACCGCCTTTCCCGCTATTTCCCCCGGTATGTCCTGTGGCCTCTTGTGATGTTGTGCTATGATCGATGACCCAGATTTCATTATAATTATGGACACTGATGAGTATTTGCTCATACTTTTCATTATAATCAACAGAATTCATATGCATCAAATCTTGTACTGTTTGATGTACATAATTAATATCGACTAATTCTGGGTGATCTGCTACCACACCGTAATTTGCTTTGGAGGAATCATAATCCTGGATGAGATGATCCCAGGCATGCCATTCCCAGACAATATCACCACTTGTCGGCCCAGTTGGTTGAACTTCAATGATATGGTCCGGCCACAACCCGTAACTGGTGACGTAAATTGGGTTTCTTCCTGCAGCAATAGCCTGATCACGTGTTTTTGTTTCCCAAGCAATCAACAACACGTTACCATTAGGTAATGTCTTCACATCATGATGACTGAGAACACCATTGCTATTATAGCGAAAATCCCATACGACGGTCCCGTCCCATTCTACTTTTTGAACACCACCACCTGACCCACCGGCACCACCACCACTGCCAGTTCGTATCGTCCGAAGAATCGTCCCATCACCAAGCCACCACACCGCTACACCTGGGAAAAAGCTATTCGCCCATGTATGATTTACGGCTCCTGTACTCTCTAATAAATAGGTAGTAGTAGTCCACATCGGTGAATATAAAATTTGGCCGTCTGTCATCATGAGCGGTGATTGCATATTTTGATCCACCGGCTGAGAAGATGAAATTGGTACAAAATACCCTCCTAGTAATATAAAAACGATGAAAAAAGCCATCAACCGAAATTCAGCGAAAAAGTCCAACTTCGATATTCGTTGCGCACTTCCGTTATCCATGATACTAGTCCCTTTGATATTTAATAGATAGTCTCTATATATAGTTTTTTCCCAATTTCATCCCTATTTTATTTCTGTTGTATTAGGGATCTCAGATATAACAATTAACGTTTACATTCTTTCAAAAATTTAAATAAGCAACGAATAAATATCCTAAAATAATGGAATATGACAATTTAAAGAAACTCGCCCTGTATAACAAAAATATACCACTCCCAGGTGACACCTTACCAAATTTTCATTACCAAAATAAATTCAAGATCGATGCACCGTCCGTCCCCGGATGACCTACTTGTTAACCTTAAGTGCTATTCTGTTTCCTTTTTACCTCAAAGAATGACTTCAATTTGGGGTTTTTCGATCAAAGAATTCGGATATTAAAATGACGTAAAGCAGGTTTTTTTTTTGCTTATGTCCATTTCGTCAGAATGTTTTCTCTGTTGAATATCGCTTTTGCAAAATAGAACAATCCTAGGTCAAGACAACCGAACAACCCTGCAAACACTACAATCATAATCGGTGAGAGGAAGATAAATCCAGATAGCACACCAAGCATCAGGACGACGACAGGCATAACGATAAACCCACCAAGTTGTTGTGCAGCTCTGACGTCACTGACCTTTGAGGAAACCAAGACACATGCAAGTACGCTCATTAAACAAGCGGTCGGTGCAAGCAGCACTATCGATAATATCCATGTGAGATTGGGCAGGAGTGGATATCCTACTTTTGGGACTAATACAACATCGAGTAACGTCACACCTAAGCTGAATGCAAGGAGTGTCGAACCCATTGAGGGAATAAAGGCGGAAAAGATCTTCCCTGCGAGTAATTCACCATCGGTTGTTGGTGTTGCAAGCAACGGCTCTAAACTTCGGTTGTTTTTCTCTCCCACTATACTGTATGTGGCAATAATCGTTGGAAGAGTCGCAGGGATAATAATAAAGATCATAAGGACCATGTTAAACATCAGTGGAAGCACCTGATCGATTTCAGATGGTTTCGTTTTCGTAAACATAAGATCTGATGAGACCGCAAGGATGGATCTCCCGTCCAACCCAGAACCTTTAGAATGAATAACCGTGACGTTGATAAGAGACGAACTCGAAAGGGAGCTGTTTTGTACTGATGAATCTCTTATCGTTGAATTCTCAAGAACACAGGATACGATGATGCAATTTGTAAGTATGACATTTTTCAAAGTTTTATTTTTGATAACTGTTTGGTTAAAGGTAACATTTTCTAACGTCTGATTTGTCCATGGGACAGAACCATCATCAGGAAGATTTCCTATTTGAAGTAATCCATCTACATCCCATGGTCTCTCAAGAGGAACTATGGTCACCAATGGTACGAACATGACAAGTGGTAAGACAACGCCAAGGACAATCGGCATAGCAATAATTGACCCGATCACCAGTTTCTGTTTCTTGAACTCATCAAGGTCCTTGCGCATCACGATCCATGCGTTCCTCCAGCGCATTATCCGTCAGCCTCCTCGATGAGTTTCATATACACATCCTCTAACGAATGTTCCTCCTCAGAGACAAATTGAACAGGCACTCCTTGCTGTATCAACCATGAGATCACCTGTGGGTTGTCCACTTCAGGGTCTCTGACGTTTAAAACCAATTGATTCCCTTTTATCTGCGCTTGTGAGACAAAATCTAGAGACGATATATCCTTCAGTAACGATGGTGGGATCTTCTGCATCGTTATACTAATGGTTCGAGCGAATAACCCTCGTGCTAAGCCTTTGGGGTTTCCAACTTTTACAATCCTATTTTTTACCAACGCGACCTGGTCACAGATACGTTCTGCTTCTGTGAGATTATGGGTGTTGATAAGAACGGTATTTCCCCGGTTTTTTAGCTCAAGAATATACTCTCGGACTATTTTTGCTGCTGCTGGGTCAAGACTGGCGGTTGGTTCATCAAGAAAAATATACTTCGGGTCGTGGATTAATGCACGTGCGATGGCTATCTTCTGTTTCATTCCTTTGGAAAACCCACCAACTGGCTCGTTCCGTCGATCCCATAACCCAAGATTTGTCAACGTGGTCCGAATCGATTCCTCCCGTCGTTGTTTCGGCACACCGTAGAACTGACCATAATAATCAAGGTTCTTGTATGCCCCAAGGGTTTCATACAAACCAGGGACTTCTGGGAGAAGGCCGATCATCCCACGGATTTTCTGGGCGGATTCTTTCTTCCCAATCTCATAGGAATCGATCTGTGCTTCCCCTGAAGTCGGCTGGATGAGACAGCAGAGCATCCGCATGGTTGTGGTTTTCCCTGCACCGTTGGGCCCTAGAAGTCCGAAGATACAGCCATCTGGTATTTCTAGTGAAAAATCCTGTATCGCTTTAATAGATCCAAACGTTTTCGTTAACCTGTCACAGATAATCATCCAGAGCTCACCTTTGACTTTAACACTGCGGGTACACCGTATTTTCCGGTTCTTAATAAATCTAGTAGGTCAACTGGAGATACTTTCTCCTTGACGATGCTTTTTTTACTTGATTTATTCATTTGCAAGCATGTTTCAACGGAAGATAAAAATTATCTCCAAAATTTTATATACAGTTTTCTGTTTCTCCTTAATGGGCTGCCGGATATCGGTTATATAGGAGCGGGTCTACTTCGTAGTGGAAAGGGATGACTGTGTATCTTAAACAAGTTGAAATGGAAAATTTTAAGTCCTTTGGGCATAAGTTAACAGTACCGTTTTACCCCGGGTTTACTGCAATTACTGGACCGAATGGGTCTGGGAAAAGCAATATCGTAGATGCGATTCTTTTCGTGCTAGGTCCGAGAAGCTCAAAGGTTATGCGTGCAGGCAGACTCACTGACCTTATTTTCAATGGAGGAAAAAACCGGAAGAACCCATCAAAGTATTGCAAGGTCTCCTTGGTCTTTGATAACTCACAACGGAAGATGCCGATCTCTGCTGACGAGGTTGTCCTTACCAGGATGATCAAACGAGCTCCTTTGAAAGATAACCCGGATAATTACTACAGTTACTTTTACATCAATAATCGTAGCGCATCGTTTACTGAGTTCATTGACATTTTAACCCACGCACGTATCTCTGGGGAAGGCTATAACATCATCAAACAAGGTGATGTTACCAGTCTTGTTGAAATGGGATCTGTTGACCGAAGGAAAATCATCGATGGCATCGCCGGTATCAGCACCTTTGATGAGGATATTGAAAAAGCGGAGAAAGAACGAGGTGATGTCGATAAGAACCTCGAACGTATCGATATTATCTTAAATGAAATCACCAGTCAAATCCGTCAGTTAAAGAAAGACCGTGATGCAGCCTATCGATACAAAGAGTTAAAAGACAAACTGTACGAAACGAAAGCGATGATTGCCTCTAAGAAAAAACAAGAAATCGAATCACAAATTATCGAAGTAAACAAACAGATTGAATCCTATGAAATAGAGCAGAAGAAATTCGAAGAAAAGAAAGAAAAATTAAAAACCCAGTATACGGAATTACAACAGAAATTAGATGAGGTCGAGAAGAAAATCGGTGATGCCGGTGGCGATGAAGCACATGGTATCAAAGAAAAAATTGACATGTTACGCTCCGAGACAATCAAAATTGATGAGCGTATAAACTACTCAAATGATGAAATAACCGAAAAGAAAAAAGAAAAGAAAGCATTGGAATCATCACTAGATGAAATCACACAAGAGCTTGACGAACACACCACACAGAAAAATGAGCTTATCACAAAAATCCAGGACATCGAAGCAACACGGAAGACAAAAGAAGAGGAACTGGGGAAATTACGAGATGAAATCGCACAATCTGATGATACCTCAATGGATATCACAAGAGAACTTATAAAGATGAGGGAGGAGTACAATAATAAACAAACCGAGAAGCACGAGTATGAACTCACCCGAGACCGGTTGAAAGAAAAACTCGATGCGGTAGACTTACAGGTCGCTGAGTTACAAGAGACAAAATCAACCTATGAGTTTGAGCTTAAAGATATCGACTGGCAGGTTAGTGAACTGCATAAAGGAAAACAAGAGGGCAGTAAAAAAGTCAAAGAATCAGAAAAATTATTATTTGAGAAGAAAAAACGGGAATCCGAGATAACAGAACAGCTTGCCGATCTTGAAAAAGCAATCCTGCGGCTACAGCGAGAACAGTCCAAACTACAGGCGGAGCGCGATGCAGCACAATCCGTGGGTGCCAAGTATCATTCAGCCGTAGAGTCTGTTCTTGCCGCACGGAATTCTAATGAACTCACCGGCGTTCGTGGAACGATAGCAGAGCTTGCACAAGTCGATGAGAAATATAAATTGCCACTAGAGATAGCAGCGGGTCCTCGGATGCAGGCTGTTGTTGTCGAAGATGATGCTGCTGCAGCTGAGGCGATTGGATATCTTCAGAAAAAGAAGTTAGGGCGAGCGACGTTTTTACCGATAAACAAGATGATTGTTGGGAAACCTCGAGCGCAGGCCCTGATGACGGTAAAAGATGAAAGCGCGCTCGGGTTTGCGATTGATTTGGTGAGCTTTGATAAGGAATATCGAGGTGCGTTTTGGTATGTGTTTGGCGATACGGTGATTGTCAATACACTCTCGGATGCACGACGGTTGATGGGCGGTGTCCGACTTGTTGACATGAAAGGTGACCTTGTTGAGGCCAGTGGAGCAATGGTTGGTGGCAGTCCACCAAGTGAACGTCTTTCCTTTGGCAGTGCTGATCAACGGACACTTGATGAGGTCACTAGGAAGTTGAATGCAGCTATTCAAAGTCAAGACCAGTTATCTGAGGAACTGGCACAGTTGAAAAAGGACATCGGAGAACTCGAGACTGCGTTTCGGACCCTCAAAGGTGAGACGGATGCGGGAATCCAAACAAAAGACCTTGAAATCCGAAAGAAAGAATTCGTTGGGAAACTTGATATCCTTACCAAAGACCTTGAAACAAAACTTAAAGAAAAAGACTTAATCGTAGCAGAAAACGACCAGATTCTCGCTGGACTTAGTGTATGCGAAACACGACTGAAAGAATTAGATGCACAAAAGGAAGAAAAAGGAAAACACCTGCTGAAAAGCACAAAGAAAGAAGTCGCTCAAGCAGTACGAGGTCTTGAGAAAACCGTATCAGAGCTGCAGGAAAGTTCATTGAAACACCACAGTGAACAGGAAACCATTCAGAAGAAAATCGAGTTATTGAATGAACGAAAAACCGAGCTTACTGAGAAAATCAGCACGAATAATGCTGATGTAGATGCGTTGAAACAAGCAATACAAGAGCTTAAGGAAACCCGCGCAAAAAGCCAAAATGAGCTAAAGGCACTCATGACTGTCGAGGAGACGATGAGTGGAAAGACCAAGGAGCTAGCCGTGGAGCGCGATACGTTGTATAAGAAAACCGTTGGGATTGAAAACGAGCTGGAAACCATTAACACAAAAACAGAATCCTATCTTGATTTGATCGCTCGAGCGAAATACCGGTTACCAACCCTTGATGATTCTCTTAGGGAGTTTGATCAGGAGATTGCATTATATCATGTGGAGATAAAAGAGACTAAGCTTCCTGCGATCGAGTCGATGAAAGAAACGATCCTTTCTATCGAGCAGACCATGCAGCAGCTTGAGCCGGTGAACATGCGAGCCCTTGAAGAGTACGAGCATCAGATGGAGCGGAAAAAGAAATTCGACGAGGATGTCGGGCATCTCAATAACCAGAAGAAGAACCTTCTGAAGCTTGTCGGGGAGATCACCAGTAAGAAAAAGGAACGCTTCTTTGAGATATATGATGAGATCAACAAGAACTTTAAAGAGATCTATGGCCAGTTATCAGAGGGCGGAGAAGCAGAGCTGTTGTTAGAAAACGAAGAAAGCGTCTTCGACGGGGGTCTTACGATCAAAGCACGACCTCATGGGAAGAAAGTCTTACGGCTTGCAGCACTCTCCGGTGGTGAGAAAAGCATCGCGTCCCTCGCATTCATCTTTTCGATTCAGCAGTATGACCCAAGCCCCTTCTATGTGCTTGATGAGATTGACATGTTCCTTGATGGGGTGAACGCTGAGATTGTCTCACGGATGATAAAGAATCGGGCGGAGCATTCTCAGTTCATCAGCGTGTCATTGCGTAAGATAGCACTCAAGGAGGCAAACTACCTTTATGGAGTCACGATGCATGATTCCGGTATTTCAGAAATGATTGGCAATATCGACCCGGATTCAGTCGGACCAAAAGGAGAGATCAGGACGAAAGTACAGGAGGTGCTCCCGCATGGAGCTGGATAACGACGTAATAAACCATCTATTATTTCATAAAGCCTTAATCGATGAAAACAATGATATGACCCGGATCAACCAGTACCTTGAGCTAGCCAAAGCAGCAGCCACCGGTGAGTCTGCTTCCATGGAGGACCCGTTTGACCGATCGGTCTATCTAGCGTTTGATTTAGTGTTGAATCAACATATGAACCCATGGGATATCGATCTTGTTGGATTCTCATCGATGTATCTGAAACGAGCGAAGAAAGAGAAAATCGATTTGATGACCGCAGGGCGAATCATCTATATGGCCTGGAAGGTCCTGCGGATGCAAAGTGATCACCTCGTGGTGAACATGGAGACGAAAGAAGAAGAAATCGAGCAAGGTTTCGGCTGGGAGGATATCCCGACGGTTCCCTGGCTTGCCAATGATGACGAATACTCATATACCAATCTTCTCATGAACATGCCACAGCCCCCTCTTGAGGAACCGTTACGTCGTGATTCGACTCGGAAGGTTTCACTTATTGAACTTCTGAGCGCATTTGATGAAGCACGCAAAGAATCAGAACAATACCAACTCCTTGACAACCTTCGAAGCGAAGAACGGATTCAACTTGCGCAGAAAGCGCGAAAAGCAATGAACGGCTCAGCTCATGAGGATCATTTAGAAGAAGATGTGGCAACGGTCTGGGAGCGGATCTGTCAATTCCCAAAAAAATCCATGAATTTCAATGAGCTTTGTTCGGTTGATAGCGCTGAGGAACGCATTAAAACATTTATCTCTATCTTGTTCCTTGCGTATGAAAAAAAGATTATTGTTCACCAGCAGAAATTCCCGTACGGAGAAATTTTTATTAAAATGATAGGATATACATGAGAGGACAAATATGAGTATAAAAGAAGATCGCTTGGTTGAATCATTGTTATTCTCTGCAGGGAAACCACTCAGTGTCGAGGAGATCCAGGAGACGAGCGGGTTGTCGCCAAAACATATCACCGATGCTATTGACCATCTCATGGAGTCCTATAACATTGACCGGAAAGACGATACCTCCCTTGAGATCGTGAAAGCAGGCAACAAGTTCATCATGCAGGTGAAAAAAACGTTTACCGATAAATCGATGATGGTCGCAAAACCAGAGATTAAAACCGATTTGTTAAAAACACTGGCGTTGATTGCGTTTCATCAGCCTGTGAAACAGTCTAACCTCCGTCATATGATAGGGGAACGGATCTATGCTGATGTTGACCAGCTGATGAACATGCATTTGATTCATTCAGAGCCGCATGGGGCAACAGAGCTTCTGACAACGACGCGGTTGTTCCCTGAGTATTTTGGTATTGATTCGACAAGACCTGAGGAAATCCGAGAGTTTTTAGCAAAAAAGGTCATCGGGCATGTAGTCAAGGAAAAACAGGCTGAACCCCTGGAGAAAGAAGTATCATCGACTGACAATGAAACAACAGAAGAAAAACCTCCGCAGACGCAGATGAATGCAGAGTAACTGCTTCAGTGTTTTCAAACTGCTGTCCGTTGCATATCATCCTCTTCTTTTAAGAGGTATGTTTTTAAAGTTTGATTTGATATGATTTGATAGAGAGGAGAACGGTGTATGGTGAATTGTCCGAAATGTGGGATGAACAATACGGATGATGCATCATTTTGTACATCCTGTGGTGTGTCCTTGCATCCTGATGTTGGGTCTACTATTGAAAACCATGCGAAACAATTTGCACAAAGCATGGAGCGAGCTGGAAAAAAAGCCGGAGAACAAATGGCACAGGCTGCAAAACAAATCCATGAGACAACACAAAAGGAAGTACGGCAGTTTGAATGGAGAATGGACCGAGCCAGTCGGAATGCGGAGAATTGGGGCGCGAGAACCTTTGGTCCGTTTGGACCGTTGCTTGAAAGCTTCATCTTTCTGATTGTGTTTCGTCTCGTTATCATAGCAATGGAACATATAAGTTTCGAAACCTCAGATATACAAACTTTGGCTTCCATCCTTCTGGTGTATCTCTTACCTTTCTTTGCATTAAGCCTGCTTTCAAATTACACACAATATCTTTCAAGAAAATTCTTTCAAATCAAGGTGTTCTCGCCTCTCTTGTACGCTATTTTCTTTGTCCTTTTCTGTTGGATTATTTCACAGATCCTTTACGATGCAAACACACGTTTCTCTAACCCAGATATTCTGACAGCGGCACAGTCACTTGAAAATAGTCTGCCGACAATATTTATCGGGGTCCTTCTCATAGGATACATAATTTTAGTGTTGAACCTACCAAAGGATCAGAAGAAGAAACCATAAAAAAGGTATAAATAGAATAAATGATTATCAGATGATTAGTTGGAGGCCAAGGTATGGTATATTGTGCGAAATGTGGAATAAAAAATGAAGATGATGCAACCTTTTGTAAAAGCTGTGGTACTTCGCTGACTGGTTCACGACACGACGTTGACCGGCACCGGGATCAACGATGTGAAGATGAGTGTGCTGGTGGACAGAGTGGTCGTGGATGGGCCATGTTCTGGGGCGTCATTATTGTCCTTATTGGACTTGTGATTCTGTTCGAAGTGGTGATAAAGGATATGGCGAAAACCTATTCGTGGCTCTCATGGGTCAACACGGTTCAATGGAACTGGATTTTCGCGTTTGTTATTGCGATTTTCATTATCATTTTCGGTCTTCGCGTCATCTCGAAACGTTAAGCAGGACCTGTAAACATTTTACAGGGTTCACTACAATGTAAGCAGAGGCGTCGATGATGCCATTTCGAGAGCTGTATCCTGGTATCAAGCCAAAGAAAGCATAACAGGATTGAAAAAAGACCATACATAACGGTTCCGGTGATTCTGACGACTGAGATCATGATGAATAAAAAACTCAGGGGCAATAGGCTGTTGACACCAACATGAACCATGGCGGATTTCCCCTGATAAAAGTTTTCTCCGTACACAACTAGAAGACTGAATAGTCCTAAAAGAACCAAGAAGAGAGATGTCGTTTTAGTGAGTTGAATATCAGTTAATATATACAGGATCATTCCAACAATTGAGGCGCACAACCCAATAGAGAGACCAAGGCACCCAGCACACAGGGTCATACCCATCCATTGAATCGTATGATTCTTGAATGGGGAGCATTCCGGGTGATGACCTTTAAATGATCGTTCTGTGGAAGGTCGCATATGTTTTTCTTTGCCCTTATTTTTTAGGAAATAACGTCGTATCCAATTGGGTTTAATCGTAAGTGATATACCGACACAGCAACAAAGGATAAATACACTTCCAATCCCCACCTTCTCCACAAACAATAGAGGAGCAGTCAGGGGCGATGTCAGAACCACTAAAAGAATCAGCAGGAGCGCTGCGATACAAGAGAAGATAAGATATACAGAAAGAGTTCTTGTATCCCTCAAATTAATCTCCTGAATTTCTCAAGAACGAACTGCCCGGCCATATGCCGGTACAATGTGCGTTTCAGTCTGTTTTTTGATAGCACCCCTGCAATATTTTTTGTTACAGATCCATAAAATGTTCGATAACATCGCCAGAGTTCCTCCTGGACTTCCTTTCGTATCAGTGTCTCTGTTGGCATGATCGCATGGGCCATATCATAATTGGTGTAATTGGTATCCTTAATCCAACCGTTCTTCTTCGCAGCCTCGTAATAGACTGTCCCTGGGAACGGAGTAAGCGCAGTATAAATCGCAATATCTGGGGAGAGATCAAGGGAGTACTGACGGAGTTGTTCGATTGATTTATGAGTATCTTTTCGTGCTCCTATCACAAACATCGCTTGGGAGAAAATGTCTTTTTGCTTCATTATTTTCATCGCTTGATATGCATCTTGTATTGTAATCCCTTTCTTATATTCATATAACATCTCCTGTGAGTTCGTTTCAACTCCACAAAGAATCCAATACGTACCTACCTCACGAAGGTTTCCAATTAGATTAGGATGTTGTGCGATATCATCGGTTCGGGCTTGGAAAAAAAGCATGATGTCTTCCTTGCATTGTTTCTTTCGAAGTTCTTCATACAGTTGTTTTCCCCGAGCGTTCAGTTTCATGTGGTCATCGGTCAACCAGAGGAATACGCCCCCATAGGTTTCATGGAGGAATTCGATTTCATCAGCTATCCGTTTCGCTGATTTGGTTCTCCACCGACTCCCCCAATGACTCCATTGTGTACAAAAGGAACATTGATGTTCACATCCCCGGGCGCCTTCTAAAATCATGTATCTGGTGTTTCTCCCAGCCATCATCGTGAAATGATATCGTTTAAGTTTGTCTTCGACGAGATGATACGCTGGATAGGGGAGTGTGTCAAGATTTTCGATTAAGGGACGTGGAGGGTTATGAACAATGGTATCGTTTTTTCGATACGAAATCCCTTTAACCTCGCTTAATTTTCCTTTTTTTTCCAATGTTTTAAGAAGATCAACGACCGTCTGTTCTCCTTCGCCTCTCACGATATAGTCGATCTCTGGAAAGCTATACAGAGATTCTTCAGGGGTAAACGAAAAATGGATACCACCGACAATCGTTATGATATCCTCGCTGACGTTTTTTGCTATCTCGCAGGTCTTCGCACAGGTGTATGCGTTTGTAGTAAAACCTGATGTGAGAACCATGGATGGATTTGCCGACTCGATGTACCGTTCAAGACCTCTCCAATCAAGTCGATCTGCTTGACAATCGACAATATCAATGTCAGTCCCTGGGAGTTCTCGTTCTACATATGCTGCAAGGATCAATAATGCAGATGGTGGTGGGAGGTACTCCCCCATGACAAACCAGAAATTCCGTGGCGGTTCAACAAATAAGAGAGATGATTTCATCTGCCTCATGTAGGTAATGTCCAATGTATAGAAATAAATTATTATCTCAACACTACTTTTATGAAGATGCTAAAAAAAGGAAGAAGAGGAGGATTTAAAAGAACTTCCACACCTCAAGAACCTGAGTAGCAACATTTCCTGCTTTATCAAATGCTTTTACTGTAAGGGTTTGTTTGAAGAAAGCGGTCTGGCTCCATAACCAGCTATATGGTGCGGTCGTGTCATTCTCCAGGAGCTGAAGGTTAGCATAGAACTCCACACGATCAATCCCTGAGTCGTCATCGGTTACGGTTACGTTCACATCAATTTTCCCAATGATGAGGGTTCCTCCTGCGAGCGGCATGATTTCTCTATTTCGGAAATACAGTGCCTTGATTGGTTTGGTGATCTCAAGGGTTGGTTCGGTGGTATCAGGAACCGGGCAGATGACAACTGCTTGCTCAACAACCGTATAATTATACCCTGCTTGATAATCGGACAGCCACCATTGACAATCGATATCTGGTTGGGGAGCACCAAGGCTGACATTGTAGATATCATGGGAGACATTTGCTGCATCATTATGATCATCTGGTGATGGATTTGCGACATCTAAGGTTGGGTCGCTAAAGGCGATCTTGGATTCTGCGGAATTAACTCCTGCGCAGGTGACAAAGTGTCCTTCCTGTCTCTCAGAATGTGGTGGAGGATTGAAAAATTCTGTTTTAAACGCCCAATCAAAAGGTGAACTATAGGGGTCCATTGGTACACCACGCATCCATCCAGTGCCTGGTGGATAGGGGTTTCCAACGTCGTAGAACCATTCATAATGATACCCAGTAACCATCTGGACGACATCAAAGTAATAGAGTAATCCCGCAGTCAATGAAATCTCCGGGTTGAAATTGAATCGCACCCAGGTTGGACCACCAAGGACGCCAGGATTAAAAATCACTGTTCCAATTGGCGTTGATGGCGAAGGAGCATTATACACATTTATTTGCACATCACAGGGGGAACCGACACTCTGAAGAAGGATTTGGATCGCATCAAGTCTTGATGCCATTGGAACAAATTCTTGAAAATCAGTCCAAGTGGCTATCTTACAGAGCTCAGGGAGGGATCCAATGTTTTGAAATTGATCGATCATAAGAGGACCAACGATATAATCATAAGAGCCCAGTAAGAGAATAACGTTCTGGCTACGTTCTATTTCGCTTTCTATAAAACTGAAGGTCGGCCGGTTGTACGTCTGCACAGTGAATTTATCAGTAAGACCTGTTGAGTCAAACCAATCAGTAATCGCAGCTTCCATATCGTTGACATACGTGGTTCCTTGCCCTGTCGTGTTCATTGCTCGTGCAAGCTTTTCAATAAGCAAGGGAGCATTATTTGTTGCATGGTCGTCACCAGCTCCATAATCCTCGACCAATGCGAATTGATTCTCACCGTCACCAGGAGTACCAGTTGGGTCAGCAAATTGTGAGTCAAACCACCAGAAACAGTTGGCCACCGCGACAGGACCACAGAAAATCCATTCTTCAACATCATCGCCAACGACCGTACTATTGAGATAACAATCCGGGCCAGGGGCAATGCAGTTTTCAGCGATATTAAAAACATCATCTCCTGCAACTGTTGAATCAATGACGGTATTAGGTCCTGGTGATATCTTTTTCCATCGGTCCTGTTGTTGATTGAAATCAGGCAGTCCTTGCGGAGCATAGTTTGGATATGATGGTTTCCAGTACCATCCTCTGCTTTGCATCGCATTCTCACTCGAAGTTACAGTCGCTTTGTTCATTGCTTGGGCTGAGGTTATTAAAAGAACAAACATCACAACGAGAGTGACAATAGCTTTCGAAAATGTATTCTTCTTCATTTTTTTTTCCCTCCAATCATTTTTTTCTTTTTTCAACGGGTGATGTGACAAGTCGTCACTATCTATCTCAGTTTGCCTCCCGTGATAC
>Ga0307379_10002173_pt1 | contig 29481 bp, 5 predicted proteins | sample UN2MG_FD_202237 | JGI IMG/M metagenome (GOLD analysis project Ga0307379, IMG submission 202237) | Soil microbial communities from Risofladan, Vaasa, Finland - UN-2 | ecosystem: Environmental > Terrestrial > Soil > Coastal area > Acid sulfate soil | place: Finland: Risofladan, Vaasa | collected...
CCGGCTTCTGCCATATCATTCTTAGATATAGCCACAAAGTTATTCCACTCGTTCAGTAATTTACTATAATATTGAACTAAAGCTAATGATTCATCATTATATTTGATAGCTTCAGCTTCAGTCATCTTCGAAATATCGGTCTTCTTGATGGATCGTAATTCTTTTAGGATATCCTTTACAGCAAAGTCTAGATTACCTAAAGTACTAACCAGACTACTGGCCTGTTGAGCCACCGTCAAATTCTCATGAGCTTTTTGTTGTTCTTCAGTAAGATTTAATGATTGTGCGCTTCTTAAACGCTCAGACATTGTAGTAAGTGCTTTTGCAATCTCTTTTTTCGATTTATCAAAGCGCGCTTTATCTTGAACACCCATTCCAAATCTATTCACCTCTCTCTTCTGAGCTTGGGTTAAAATATTTAACTTATCAATTATAAGCTGTAGGCCAGATTGAGAATTAGCTTTATCTATCGCCTTAACAAGCTCATCAACATGGGCTCGTTCAGCTGCAGCAAACATTGCAATATCTTTATCTGTAACCTTTATAAGGTCGATTTTAAAAGACTCATTGGTAATCAACTCAGACAATTCATCAAGAGTCGTATCCACTTTAAGCTTCTCAATCTTAACCTTACCAAAGTTTTTCCTGAACCATTGTTTAATATGGAACATGATCTTATCTATGATAGAATCAAATTGAGGGCTCGGTTGAGAAGACGCGCTTAATATCTTTTCTATTCCTTTATTATTAATAGCTTTTTGCTCTAATGCGTGTACAATAACCTCTTCTTTAAAACGAGGGGTATCTACAGAAAGAGTAGGGTAATTCTTAGTTACATAAGCAATTATATCTTCACCTTCTTTAGTACCAGCAACCTCATTATAAAGGCTATCAAATAGTACAGGATTGGTTATTCTTACAGATGCTACGATTGGATGAGAATATTCGTGAAATACTAGTTCTAAAGTGGCTTTACCCTCAATAAAGTAGTTCGTCCCATCGTAAAAGAACGATGGTTGATTGTCGTACGGAGTAGTTGTAGTGGCCAACATTACTGTAGCATCTTCAGCTGTAATGGTCTTTGACGCAACACCTGTCTTGTTCTGCATCACCTCAGCAAACTTGAACACAATCTCTTGGGCCCTGCTTTTGTTCTGTACATCTGCAGCATTCTTGATCTCATTCATGATATCCACTTCAGGTTGAGTTTCCTCAATCTGCTCAAGGGTATCTATTGGTGTAGCCGCAATAGGATCTGATTTACTCCAACCCGTATATTGAGGATCTTCGAATAATTTCTTATCCGCCATGGCTATTAGTTCACCGGATGTTGTAGTAGGGGTAACGCCTTTTCTTACATCTCTGCTAACATGACGACTTAGAATTGTATTAGCCAACTTTGGGTTAACCTCTACAAATAACTGAAACTTACCTACCTCAGGAGATACTATGGATTCATTGTTTATTAACCATAACTTCATAGCATTGTTAGAACCTACATCCGCTACTAAAGATTTCCATTCTGGTGACGTTTTATTTGGACATGCTGCCATATTACTTACAATTTTCTTCTGCGTTATTAATATCTTGCTGACTGATCATCTGTTGTTTAGATAGGATATCTAAGATATCCACTTCTACTTCAGATCCTGGATTAATATATCCAAACTTATCAGCAAGTTGGGTAGACAAAGATCGGAAAAATTCTGACTTAGGAGCTGCATTTAATTGAGATTGTACTTGAGTAGGTAGTAAATCAGATAAGTACTTATCAGTAGTTATTACTTTACTAGAAGGTATTTTAGAAATAGCTTCATTTATCTGTGCTTTCCACTGCTTAGTATCATATTTAGCACCTCTTTTCTGTATTCTTTTTTCAAACTCTTCATCTGTAAGATTTATAACTTTATCAAAAGATTCTGTATTATTTCTTAAAAGGTTGGTGTTAGATGTAAACAACGTTTTATTTTCAGAAACCGCTCTTTTTCTAGCAACATCAAACATTCTTTGCATCATTGCATCATATTCACTATTCCATTTTTGAGAACCCCCATCTTTAACTTGATAAGTTGTTACCTTATATTTGGTAGCTATAACCTCTACTGCTTTATTTATTTCTGTAGAATAATCATCATCTAAAGAAATAAAGTCACTTCCCCCTTGTTTCTTTAAAAAACTCTTACCAATAGTAGGATGACCAAAGATGATCTTATCAGTTGGTAATATTGCAGATTGTACTTGAGTAGGTTTATTTACTACCTCAAATTCTATAGCATAAGGATACTGACCAACATGTTTATCTGTTACAGATTTTTCCCAACCTTCTTTTTGCCAAGTTTGATCTTGATATTGTTGTGTAAACGGAGTAACTTTTGTAATTCTAGTGTATACTTGTCTTCCTGTTTTATCAGTCATTCTTATAACTTTACCAACAAGATCTGATATCTTAGATAAACCATAATCTTTGGCCATTCTTTGTATATCAGTATTAGCTCTAGTAGTTCTAGTTCTATCTCCTGAGATAATAAGATCCATAGTAGACTTACCTTTAAATACATCTTGCATTTTTCTACCACCCTGACCATCTGTAAAGTTTTGTTCTATAGGTGTTAATTTATCAGCTTCATCAAATTCAGCATTAGATTGTACTACAACTTCAGGAGCATTCATCTGAGTTTCTTCAATCAATGCCTGAGCATATCCGCCTTCCATGAATACAATCTTCTTACCTGCAGTGAACTGGGCCTCAATCATCGCGATCTTTTCAGCAACTTGCTCTTCAGTATCTTTATCTGTTATAGAGATTCCACCATATGGGTTCTCTTTCTCAGCCGGGCTATTGAATACAAAGTATGCATTATCAGCGTTCATATCAATGATATCTTTTAACTCCTTGTAAATTAACGGTCTCTTAATAAGAATAGGATTACCTTCGTCATCTGTTTTACCAGTATTCACGTTAGCTTCTTTACTTAGAGTAAATACCCCTCTTGTAGCAGTAGGGAATATAAACGGTGAGTTATCAATAGTAGTTAATCCACTTTGACTATCGCGTAGTACATTAGGTGTAGCTTTTTGTGTCCAATCGATACCAGCAACCCTTGTTGATTTATTAGTAGTATCATTATTTGTCTTAAACTGAACTAAGAACTGATTAAGGATACCAATATCAGCACCATAAGTAACTCCTTTATCGTCCACACGAGTGATATGTTTCTTAGAGTTTTCAAACTCTGCGATTTGACTATCAGATAACTTCTTCCATTGTAACTGATCATTGATCTTCTTCATACCTTCACTTACAATTCTAGCATAATCATCATATGGTAGAATCTTATTAAAAGCAGTTTCTGAACCATAAGAAAGACCCGATTGCATAAATCCAAATAACGATAACCTCTTAAAGAACTCATTAATAAATTTATTCTCTTCACCCACCTTTTTAGCACTCTTTTTATCTTGAGCAATTAAAACAGCATCTTTTGATAAGCTTTTAATATCATTGTAATACTGAGTAGTTGAATCTTGATCTAGATCACGGGCGTCTGTTAATAACAAGTTCATATGGTTAGCGTCATATTCTCCACCTTTTTTAGGAGCACGTATAGCAAATTGCTTTAATACAGGATACTTCTCTTTAAGTAATGGATAATCACTTAATAACTTCATCATTCTCTTAGGATAACTAGCCTCACCTGCTTTGAATAACTTATAGAAGTTAAAGGTATTATCAAGAGCCTTATCTCTCAAGAAATTCTCGTACGCTGTCTTCTTTATTCTAGCTTCATATTGAGTTTGGTTCTCACCTGATTGTTCAGGCTCATTAACTAGAGCCATCACTTGTTGGTTGAACTCAGCATTAGTTGATAAGGTATTGATCGGATACGAGTAACGCAAGTATTCTCTCTCTACTACGAAGTTTTCATATTCTTTTCTTCCGCTTTGAGAATTGGCAAAGGCGCCTGCATCTACAGGAGCTAACCCTTGAGTAATATATCCAGTTGGTCCTTTAGCGGTTGCTAAATAAGCAGCATTATTGAACTCTTGTTCAATGTTCTTAATGTTGATGTGGATAACCGGTTTAGTCTTACCCTTCTTTACAAACGCTGCCTTATTAATACCTTCGGCATATTTGATCGGAGTCTTGCTCGTACGAATACCTTTATAGTATTCTGATTTACCAGCTTCTACATCTTTGATCTGATTAGTAAAGATGAATGATATAAAGTTATTATCAAACTCAGTAATGAATCGCTCTTTAGAGTACCCGGTTTGCTTCTCAATAGCTTTTATTTGAGAATAGTTAGCAAGGATCTTGTTCAAGTACGCGTTCTTTACATTGTTATTTCTTAAAGGAAATAGCTTACCCCAAAGTTGAGATGCAAAATCTTTAAGGAAGAATCCACTGATAGAACTATTCTTCTCAATATAATTGATGATAGAACTAGGCATGCTTTCACTATCATATAGTTCTTTAACCTTTTCAGCTCTAAGCTGTGCTTCATGTAAGCTCGGTACCTTTTTAGTATCAACATTAGTCTTAGCTTTGATATCATCATACCCTCTCATCATATCTTCTAGATAGATGTAGTGTAAAAAGGAACCTTTAGCCAGATTACTTGATTCATTTTTCGAAGAAACTAACTTCTTCATATTATCTAGACTAAGTGTTTTCCCACCTTCTAGTAATGTATTCATCAGTTCATAACGCTTTTCACCACCAGGTAAAACATCAGGATAAGTTTCTACACGAGCTCTATGCTTAATTTGTTCTTCTATATACGGAGCACTCATTAAATCACCTAATATACCATTGCTTAGTTTTCTAGCATTGATATACTTTCTAGTTAATGGATTTGATACAAAGTAAATGGCATCTTCTATTGGCACACCCATTTTGTTTAAGAACAATAGCATAGGGGTAACCTCTTTATTACCTTGAATAAAGGCTACCCAGGCGTCTTTCTCAACATCTACATATCCATTTACCAACTGAGATTTAATCTCGGCAATAGAGTTCTTACCATCTTTATCTTTTAATGCAGATAATGAGATAACCTCAACTTGTTTACCCTTATCAAGAACAACCTTTTTATCCTTCATGAAAGGCATCTTATTCGTTTTAAGAAATACATTTACCGGTATTACTTTACCTGAAGTAGTCTTAAATGTAGGTAGTAAGTGAGCACCTGCAGCATCGAAAATAGGATTGTACTTATTATCAATAGCTACGATACCTAATGAACCCATACCTGCTAAGTTATCTTGATGTTTCTTCAAGTTATAATCTTCTTCAAATACACGACTAGGACTAATTCCTCCAACAGACTCTCTATCTTCTCCCGCCATTCTACTAGCTTTGAAATCAAAAGACTGAACTTGTGATTCTAATGTTCTAGAAATAGGTTTAACTAAGTGAGTATCATTTGGTGTTAATAACGGTGCAGCATTATGATGAAGAGATAGTATAGAAACCATATCAGTGATCAGATCATTTTGAACTGACGCAATGAAATGTTTCTTTTGATCTTGTAAATCGGTATACTCACCTAACAATTTCTTATACTCAGCATTCTTTTTGATGTTAGTAAGGTCAATCTGATCTTTATGTAACTCTTCAAAGATAGCATCGATCTCATCAAGACCTAATGCTTTGATTGCTTTGTAAGCTTCATGGATACCATTACCTTTATTTTTTAATCCATCAAGACTTTCATAGTTATCAAGCACTTGTAATAAAGCATCGTTATCCTTATTATCAATAGCCTTTTTGATATCAATACGTACTGGTGAAGTTCTGAAATATTCTATAAATCCAGCTTTGATATCTTCAAATGAAGACTGAGCTTTAGCATCAGCTAATTCTTTTCGTGCAGTAAGTGCTGTAAGAGCCTCTGTATGATCTTTCTTCTTATCTTTTAAAGTAGCCTTAATCTTAGCAAGACTTTCGGATCCTAGGATACTACCAAATGATTTTTGAATCTTAGCATCAATCTTAGCCATCTCAGCATCGATATCTTTTTCCCAACCATTACTCTTAAACTTATCACCACTGATCAATGTACCATTTCTAGTAATATGAGGGAAGTACGTAGTTAATTTATCCACGTCAAAGTCACCACCAGACTTGGCCACAATCTCAGAAGGAAGTATAATTATAGATCCTGCAATTGGAGGTAAGAATTCATATACTTCCATGTACTCCATAGAGTTTAATCCTTGTACAGGAATACGTACACCGGTAAGTGTTACTTTTTTACGATTCTCATCAATGTTTAACCACTCTTCAACTCGTAACATCTCATTTAATCTAAGCCTGCTCTTTTCAAAGTTAAGCTTACGTTTAAACTTTGTAGTTGCTGTTGCAGGAGTAGTATCCCATACAGCTATTGTACCATCAGGAACATACCCTCCTTTATCATTCTTCTTAAAATAAGTAGTTTGAAACAGATTCTTAAAATTACCTTGAAGTGCGATTTTAACCTTAGAGGCTTTAGTTGCTTCACCTTTTCCTGAAGTATCTGGCATATAAAATGGCAAACCACTAGTTCCAAATCCATACAATGCTTCTTGTTCATCTGTAGGTTTTGTAAACTTATTATCTTGAGTAAAGCTTACAGCAACTTGCACTAAAGCTTCACCGGTCATATTTTGTTTTATGATTCGGTTATTGATAATAGACATCAGTAAGCGCTCAATTTGAGGGCCCGAGAATGAACTACTTACATCGCGTACTAGATTACCTTTGGCGTCAACATCTATAAAGTCGATCTCATGTTTTGCAAAACCTTGTTTGGTTAACTCCGATCGGATATAATCTCTCATAGGTTCTAAAGGCCCTACAGGAACACGAGTATTCACATCTTCACTACTCCAACTCCATCCTAATGATTTAACTAGCTTTTCAACATTAAGCTGAACCAGTCTACTCATACGATTCTCAAACGATCGTGATAGTTTAAACATATCTGAGCTCTCCATTTGTTTTGCTTCAGACATCTTATTCCATGCAATATATCTCTTATTAAAGTCTTCACCTTTTTTATAATCTACCGGGATACCTTGTTCGATTAAACCCGAGTTTAATAACCCGCGTAACTGAGTTGAGAAGATCGTTTTACCTTTATAGTCCGTATTAAGATCTAACTGATTCTTTAAGTTTCTTAAGAATATAGTATTCTTGGTAAATACATTACCATCCTTACCTGGCGCAAACTCTAAATCAGAAGTATTATTTCCCTTAAAGATTGAATCTGCTTCTTTCTTATCATTAGATGTAATGCTTGATAACTTTGAACCTGATTGGAATAATGCATAATCAACCCCTTCTTTGATCATTTGTTTATGGATAGCGTCTAAAGGAGAGTTTTGTATCACAGTAGGTATCATTGGATACAAAGCAAACTTATGAATTGCTGTAATAGGAACTGTAGGAACACCTCTTGTGTTCTTTAAGTTACCCGCATGCTGAACCTTGTATACCGGAAAAAATTCAACGATATCATCTGCACTAAGTGTTTCACCTGCGATTACTCTTTGATAAGCATTCTCTTGTGCAGGACTCCACTTACTCTCTATCTTCTTTAAGATCCTATAAGCATCAAATGAAACCCAACCTTGACCATCACCTTCAGTCATCTTGTTGTAGTTTGCCATCTTACCGCCGGTTGGTTTTGCAGAAGTACCATCCTTACCATATAATTCTTCATTGATCTCCTTATTAGAAATCTTAGGATTGTCAGCCTTCATATTGGCTATAAACAACTTCCCCAAAGTTTCATAATAAGCAGTTCGTACATTATTATCTTTTAAAATAGCAGTATTAAAGGTACCATCAAACTCACGTACTGGCGACTTCTCAAGAGTAGCCGCATAAGATCGCATGTAATCAAGCTGACCTTTAATATTCTTAGAACTATTTACATAAGCAAGTGCTATTCTATCTGTAGCGAAGATATCACCACTTGATGCAAACGTTGAGTTCCTTTTATTGAATTCTTCCTTAGTATGATTGTATTGAAAGGCATCTCCATAAAACAGTGTCATCATCTCAACCTTATGTATCCAAGAATTTACAGCAAAAGATCTCATAGCTGCTGTTTTAAGATTAGCTATAAGTGCAGGATTCTTGTACTTGTATTCATATACCTTTGGTTTTTTATTAAAAGATTCTTCCTCTTCTTCAAAACGAGCTGCTGGTGCAGGTTTATTAACCTTTTCAACAGCAGTCATCTCTGCTATTTGAGCATCAGTATAATTACCACTAGCTTTAAGAATGTCTTGGTAAATCTTTGGTTGGATAGCATCATGTAAAAATTCATCCTTATAATATACATTAGTCTGAGCTAGTATGTTATTACTATAATCAGCTTCTAACTTCTTAAAATATGTAGTGAACCCGTCTTTAATATTGGTATTTAACTCTGCATACTCAGGTGATTCTAATACACCTGTGATCCCATTAGGACTAGCCTTTACTGCAGCAATGAAGTCATCTTTTAATAATGCAGCCTTAACCCTTTTACTCAACATGTTATTGTCGAATAAGGTAAACTTAGCAGCATTATCAAACCCAACTACTGTGTTGTAGAAAGGATCGTTTTTTACCATATCAATTCTTAAGACCTCAGCTTGGATATATCTCTTTACAATCTTCAAAGCCTCAGCAGATCCTTTTACATATGTGCTTCCTTTAACTGGTAAAAAATCCGAAGAGCTAACATATAAATGATTCTGTGTCTTATCTGCGTATGTATATGCAGTAGATAGCTTAGTAGAAAAGTATGATTGTTTAGACCCGTGTTGAGGTTGTCCAAAGAAACCACCATCTAATACTGAGTGAAGGTCTGTAATAAATTTATCAGTTAAGTTCATCCCTGATTGAGCTACTCCACGATCGGAATAATCATAATCTATAATCATGGCTCCACTAAGGTTATTCATGTTTATGGTATTAGGATTACCCTTAGAGTCTTTTCGTCTTTCACCCCATCCTGGTTTAGTAGGATTGATATCTAATACAAATAGAGAATTCAAAATTACAGAGACCTGTGAGTTAGTATTGTTTAAAGGATCTAGATATTCCATGTGTTGCCACATAGGATCAGTATACAAGTCTTGGAACTTCTCGACCTTATTAAGAGCATCTGTAATTCCAGTCATTGTACTATTTAGTGATTGTTCAAACTGACGATCACCGGATGCAGTAACTCTACTTAAACTTGAGTACTCATCAGATAATTCAGCCTCAAGCTCAGCTAATTCATTCACCCTTGATGCTACATTAGGAACATTAACTAATACCCCTTCTTTCGCATTAGGCTGCAATCTGAGACCTTTAAATGAATCTTTTAATATAGCAATAGGATTTGTAATCGGAGCTAATGTAGAGTTGTTATTGTATAACGCAAGAGTATCTGCTATGTGATTCACAATAGAAGTAGTTTCCACCTCTTTTCTAATAGCTTCATTATCGGTTAACTTTATACCAATTGCTTTTAAGAAGTCAAAATGTCTACCAGCTTTAACTTTATAACGGATCTCATTCTTAGCTTTAATTGGTACACTCTCAACAAACTCTTCTATTACAGCATCTAGTTTAAGAGTATTAATGTTATTAGCACTCTTATCTATATAATCACTTTCTTCATTTGAAGACAAGAAATTACTGGCCCATTTACTAACTATCTTTTGATACTCAGCAGAAGCTCTACCTACTTTATAAGTAAGCATACCATTAGCATCTTTATTAACTATAAACGAGTTAATAGGAATACGTGGTTTATTGAACGCTTGCCAGAACTTAAGCCATAGATCTTTCTCAGATTCAGTTTTAACAGATTCTATATTACCATTCTTACTGATCAATTGTAACTCGGGACTTCCTAGCTTCTCTAATAATTGAGAAAATATAGGATGACCAGTTTGAGAAAGGTCTACTAACTTGTTATTTAACTCTTCTATAGAAGAAGAACCACTAACAGTTCTTACTAGACTATTCCATGTAATAGAAAATGAAGCAAGCTTAGGAAACCCGAGACTGTTCATTACGAAATCTCCACCTGGATTAACATCGATCAAACTTCTTACCACGTATAAAACTAACTTGTCAGCAAGTTCTTTTGAGGATACATCATTACCTGCTCTGTTATCTCTTCTTGAGCTATTGTTCAAATCTTTTTCATCAGAATCTACACCAACAGAATCGTCATCTTTTAAGATAGGCGCCTTCATTAGTTCACTGAAACTACTATGTTCTTTATAGAAACCCATTACACCAGTTTCATCCTTCTGGTTATTATGATCTCCCCAATTATTAAGGCCGTAATTTATAATATCAATATCACGTTCCTTAAGTTGTTTTAATTGCTCAGTCCATTTATTAGGATCCTCTGCAGTTAGTTTTTCATTGGCTTCTAATTCAGCAGTTAATACCCCTAATCGAGTATGCATCTTAATTTTAACAGAATCAAATACCTTATCTCTATTTCTAACAGTTAAGAAGATCCTTGGTGTAGAATAAGCTTTGCCAGTTTTAGTAATATATTCAGATACTAAACCATCTATACTATCCACAAGTAACTTAGATTCTGCATAGTTTAGTTGCCCTTCTCCAACAATAACCTCTTCTACCTTAACTATCCCTGAGTTAGCAGAATGGAATATAGCATTATCTGCACTAGGGCTGTAATCATTAACATCTCCTTTGTATAACTTATTGAATATTTCAGTCATTACATTAATAGAATCCGGTTGAGTAACAACATCCGTAGTTCTTACACCAGAGAAAAATGCTTTTATAGCATCCCATATTCTTTGGAAGATGTTTCTCTTTACAGATCCTCTTACAGATGCAGTACCAGCGCTCTTTGCAAATGCACGGAACTCTTCTGCAATGTATTCTTCCAATTGTCTAGGGGTTGCTTTATTAAAGTCAACTGATTGTAAAACCTCAGTCTTAACACCATCGGCATTAAACTTTTTAACTACCACCTTAAATGAACCGGTCTGCTTAGCTACCTCAGCATATAATGATTTCTTCTGAGCAACCGTCAAGTACAATTGACTAAAAGCATGCCATGCCTCGTGATAGATATGAGTATTATCTGAGCCATTGTATAATGTAATTCCAGCTAAATTCCAGCTAGCCCAAGCATTCGAGTTAGCTATGTTTCTTAAAACATGAAGAGGGATTACTTTAGCTAATGGACTACTCTTCCACCACAGATCAGCGGCAGCATTCTCTGCAGCAGTCCCCATACCTAAGATAAGTCTATTAGTATCCAAATCGTCCGGATTTGATTCAATAACCTTACTAGTCACTTCAGCAGCCTTTCTGTTCTCTGGTAATTCTTCTTTAGCTACAACACCTTCTTCAGATAATTCCCACTTAAGATATCCATTAAGTGCGTGAATTTCACCTTCAGCATTAGGTTGAGCTTTGATTTGAAGATAAGATAGTAATAGATCCTCAACATAATCCTTAGTCTCAACTGTAACAACACCCGCATTTACATTAAAGAAATCATAAGTCTTAGACTTAATCAATCTATTATTGATATTAACATACAATTGTTTCTTCTCATCCTTGAACATCAGTTTAGGATTAGTGAACATGTCTTTTAATATTTTACCTGCATTTTTATCGTTAACGTTAACAGTAGTACCATAAATCATTAGTATAACTTCACCAGTAATAGGATTAACTCCTATGTTAAACTTACCTTTTGCATTATTAATAAATTGTTTTACATATGCTTTTTTATCATAACCGTTCAATAAGACCCCGCCTTTCTTAACAGGTTGTGTAAGTACATTGATAATACTTTCCATTAACTCTGTATTAAAAGGAATTGGAGTAGCTTGTAATTGAACAGGCCCTTGCACATTGTTTAATGTAATATAAGTAAACCCAGTAGTGGTATCATCTACTTGAATTGAATCCTTTTCTTCCTTTGATAACTTATCCCATACTTTTGATAATGGATTAAGTGACTCGTTAATGTATCCTTTACTACCACCGGTTATATTCAACATCACTACTTTACCAGGACTATTCTTAATGGTATTAATAATACCTTCCGTAGTATCAAATTGCTCTTTTCTAAGTGCTGTAAATTCTTCTTTGAACTTAGCGATTGCAGTCTTAGCTTCTTTAGCTGTGATTTTACCTGCAGATAACTCTCTGTTTATTTTATTAGTATATGTATCTACATACGAGTGAATGATCTGTGAATTTACTTTCTCGTTATTTGGTCTTAGAGAATAATACATTTGACGACCATTAACTGCATCGATCTTACCATTCTCATCAAATAGAAGAGGTGCTCCGTTGTTATCAGTGATCGTAAGTACATAGTCAGACTGCATTAATGATTTATCATTAGTAGCAACACTAGCTGCTAACTTAAATCCTGTATGTCCGCTGTATTTTAAAGTAGAACCATCACTTACTTGTGCCCCTTGGAACGCTGTAAGTAATGCTTTTAATGTATTATACATCGGCTTCTTAGCCGGATCTTTAACGTTATCATATTCTTTTTTACCAGTACTTGGATTAATAACAGCTTCGAATGCCTCTTGCCCCGTAGTTAGTAAATGACTCCATGGGGCAGCAACAAATCCTTGCGCATCTTCTAAGATGCTCCATAAAGTTCTGTTTAATATTGCATTCTTGCTAGGGCGTCCTTGCTTTGGTGCAGGATGTGTATTAGCATTAGCAATAGCTGCAGCTTGTATTGCAGGATCAACTCCTACAACGTAATTTCCAACAGCATTTATATCTTCAAATTCTGTAATTAAAGTATTAACAGCAGCTCTGTCAACTCCTTTAGATTCTAATCTATCAACAAGCTTATTGTTCTTTTCAATAGTCAAATAAGTTAGTGCAGACTTTATAGCCTTTGGTACCATCTGAGTTGCAGATGTGGCCATTCCAATATTATTGGTACCCTTTAATCTCTCAGCATAAAACTTAGTTACAAAATCTTGTAAATCAAAAGGTGCAGGATTTCCCTGCGCGTCTTTAAGATTGGCTTTGTCAAAAGCTTTTAATTCGTTAATAACAATCCCTATTACTAAAACAGGATCTACGCTACATGGTTTACTTGCCATTGAAATATTTATTAATTAGTTTCTAATCACATGCCTTATCAGCATCTTTTTTTAAATCATCAGGATCTCTTTTCAACATAGCAGTAATTTCATCTGTATTATCTTCAATGTTATCAGTAACATCTTTGATAGCATTCTTATTACTTTCAATCACTTCCTTATCTTCTGGCGCAGCTGTATATACATTGGAGATTAAATCACCAGGTCTATTTATACGTGTTACACTAGTATTAGCAATGTTGAATCTTTCATCTCCTAATTCAACCTCTAAGATACCAGATTTTTTGTTAACTCTTACTACAGAATAACTATTACCAGTAGCCCCCTCTTCAGTAACAAAGTTGACAGTCCAACCTTCCTTTTGCTGAGCAGGCTTACTAACAAAAACCAGATTCCCTATATTAGTGCTATCTATTAATAACTCATCTTGTTTTGCAACATAAGAAGCTTCAATAACCTCTATAATAGTAAATGCATTATCAGAATCTGCTTCATCTAGTTCTTCAGCTTCTTGTAAAGCAAGATCTCTTACTTCAGCACCTTTCTTTTCATAGATGGTTTCTAATGACATCAAATCAACAGCATCATTCAGATCGTTCTTAAAGGTCTGTAACTTTGTCAAGTTCTTTTCTGGAGCACCCTTTACGTTAACAACAAATGTTTTCTTAGGTACAAATTTCTCTACCTCAGGTATATACTCATGAACTAGTTCTTTTGGATCTACTTGAATCAAAGCATCTCTAACATTTTCTATGTATCCATCATCATCAGTAGTAGTTAATACAGGAACTATTTCTAGACCTACAACCTCTAATCCCGTACGATGTTCTAATAAATTCTTGTATAAAGATAACTGTGCACCATAAGCTTTACGCTTTTTAGATGACGAGTTATAGTCTGTCCACTTATCAGCGGTCTTGATATCATAGATCTTGAACTTACCTTCTGGGGTAATAACAAGTAAGTCCATTGTACCGGCAATGTTACGCTCTTCTTCACCAAAGGTTCCATACAACGTCAATCCATTACTTACAATCACCTCTCCTCTAGAATCTAAAAGAGCTTTGAACTCTTTCATTTGAATCATCAACTGATCAAAGGCCTGCTCAGAAATCTTAGGTTTAAGTGCTTCTGTATAATTATCAGCACCAGTTTCAAAGAAATCTCTAACAATAAGATCTATCGAGTTACCTCTATCTGTAGACTCGTTATATGCAAGCTTGTTTATTAACTTAACAAATTCATCTTCTGTCTTAACTTCTTTAAGACCTTCAATCAATAACTCGATTTTAGCGGGAGTGAATCTTGTTTTATAAGTCCCGTCTGATTGTTTACTCTTCTCAAAAAACTCACGTACTTTAGGATCCGCTTTAAACTTTTCAACCAAGGCCTCAGGAGAATATCCTGCCTCACCCTTAAATCGGTTGTAAATAGCAACCATTGGTTTCTTACCATGAAACTCAAAGTTGTTCTTTGCTATCTCTGCAGCAATTGAAGATACACGTTCGTCATATAATTCACCGGCTATTGTATACCCATCATCGTTAACTATAGCATCTTTAGTTTCTTCTTTGATATCCTTAACTATGGCCAATGCTTTTTTCTGAGCTTCAGATTGTGAAACTTCAGTAGTTTCAGTAGATGCTTTTAAAGCAGCTAGTTCTGCTTTATGTAAAGAATCAATAGGAAATAATTCTTCTTTTGCTCTTTTTTCTATATCGGTAGTAGTTGTAGTACCGTCTTTAGAATCTTCAACTTTAATGTTATGCTTAGCGATAAGCTTGCGTAACTCTAATTCATTATCTATGAAGTATTGATCTACTTGTTGATCAGTTAAATCAGAGCCTGCTTCTACCGCCATCAACATAAAATCACTACCTATTCTTGAGGCAACTGACTCAGGAAGTTTATCATTATTATAAAGATCTTGAATAGATTCAACAGCAGTATTAACAGGCTTAGTTTCTACTTTAGCTTTCTTCTCTTCAGGTTTTACTTCAACAACCGGTTTAATCCCTTCAGGCTCTTCTGCTTTGATCTTATCTACTTCACTAGACTTAACCATCTCAATCACCCCTTTCCAAACTTCTATCGCTTTATCAAAACGCTCACCACTGGTTATTTCGTCATGATTTTTAACATCGATAAATAATACAGGGATTAAAGGTTCTTCACCTTTCTTTAAAGCAGTTACAAATAAATCCCAATCTGTCGGTGAAGGTGCAAGACCTGTTGCCTTCATTAATTGATTAACTCCTTTATTAGCTTGTACACGAGTAAGATATTCATTTAATCTTTGCTTAGTATTTTCTTTAGCCTCTTTAAATAAGTCTTCATAATGCTTACCAATACTCTGTTGAATCTTTAAGAAACCTGCAGGATCTGCTAATATATTAATACTATCAACCAGGTATCCCATTTCTTCTTTAACCAACATATGATCCTTAATTAGGTCATATGCTTTATTAACCTTCTCATCGAAGTAGAAATCTCCGTTTGCTTCAGCTAGAAATCTTAGGTATTTAGCAAATGCAGTTCTTGAGTATGTATCCGCAGTATCTTGATGTAATGCTCTTGCCTTTTTAGGATTTGCATATTTTGCATCCTTAACAGGAATTATAACTTCTTCGGAACCATTTATACCAGGAACCGATACATTATAACTAATAGTTCTTCCCTTTGCGTTTTTGTTAGTAGACATTACTTTAAAAGGTATTTTACCACCTTTAATAGTAAGATAACTACCTGTTGGTATCTTATCCTTCTCTACCTTAGTAAGACCCTTCTTAGGACCCTTTGTATAATGATCCTTTATATTTTGTTCATGGTGAACATTGTTATGAAACTCGCGTAATAATTCAATCTGCTTATTCTTCTGTTTGATCTTTACAGCATCGTCTTTATTAGTAGGATCTAAATTCTTAACCTCTGCTTCTAATGAAGCTGCGTAGTTTCTCACACTTGTCGGGTTTAACAAGACCATTAAATCTTGTAGACTAGCATTCTCTAATGGTCTTGATTTACCAGTAAAGGCTTCAGCCATTTCTCTAAGACGGTTACCATGATCAATAAAATTCTCTTTGGCATATATCAAATGTTCTTGAGCTTTATCCCAAGCAATAGATGATAATTGCTGTGACATATAATCAGCAGTTCCTTGTTTAAAGTTATTAGCCTTATAAGGATTTGGGTAATTAGCATTAACTTCATCAAAGCTTTGCTTAATAGTCTCAGCTCTTTCGATCAATTGATCTACTTTACCAACAGCTTTAGCACCAACTTTCGCATCTACTGGACTATCAAACCATCCTATTGCTTCTTCTGGAGTAGCTTTCTTAAGTTCTTTAAGCTGGTCCATGAATATGTCATAGTGTCCCGTAACTAATGCTGTATGAATATGACTAAATGACGCCGCTCTATCAACATCCTTTACTCCGTTTTTATTACCTGATTGAATTGCATCATACATGTTTATGGCCAACTCATCTTGTTTGATTAGATTAGCCATATCCGGAGCAAAGTATTTAGCCGGATTTTCGTAAAGCTCGTTTAATGTCTTAACTGTATTAGCAACCTGTTCGTCACGTTCTGCTCTATACTCTTTGTATTTCTTAGCACCAAAGGTTTTATCCCATACTTTTGTAAGAACTTTCATTGGTGCAGACATTGCAGGTTGAGCCATAGCTCCCATTAAAAAACCACCTGCAAATGTTTCAAGGCCTTGCATAGAGGCTTGATGTTTCATACCGGTCAGAAAATGACCCATATAACCTTCGTACACTCCTCTATTAGGATTTGTATATATTTCATTAGCATTTAGCTTAGATCCTTCTGAGATGGCTTCCTGAAGGTTTTCCTGCACACCTTCTGCAAGGTTAGCTTTCATATAACCCATTCCAAACTTACCATACTCTTTAGGTGTAAGTAATTTCTTACCGAAGTGAGAAAGGTTTTCCATGATCCCATCACCTAATGCTTTGAATCCTTTTTTACCTTCTTTACCGAGCGCTCCAAATACAACATCCTTTGCTGTATTCTGGATACCTCTTTCGAATGGAGCAAATAGAGTTTGGTACATTAATTTGTTACTGAACATGATCGCCGGCATATTCCAAAGAGCAGTTCTTCTTGCTTCTTCTTTAGCTATGTTCTCGATCTTAACCATTTCCTGACCTTCAGGTTCGGCACCATTATTAGCTTCTCTATATTTCTCTACTAGTTCTTTGGTAACATCCATTTGGACCATACCTCCTTCAAGCTTTGACTCACCTACTGCAGACTTTATAAGTAACATGTCTTTAGCAAATCTTCCAAAGTTATCCGAGACTCTAGCGAATTCGTTTATCTTTCCAGAAGCTTTGGTATACTTAAGAGCATTAGTACCACGAGCAATGTCTTTTCCTAACTCCCATGTGTTCTCAAGGGGATTAATAGCTGCACCAATTTTACCTAATCCTTTACCACTCGTTTGCCAGAAGGTTCTTAAGTCACTCATATTACTAAGACCTTTACCAAGATCTTTAGCACCATCTAATATCTTAGCTCCTTTACTCATGAGGCTAGTAGCTTTCGCAAATCTAGCTCCCATAGCAGGAAGTGTAAGCCCAGCATCAAGACCTCCTGTAATAGCAGTAGCTCCTGCTAATGCGAGTTCTTCCAGTACAAGTTCGGCACCTATACCGACAGTATACGCTGAGTTAAGGAATGTATTATTAAAGAATGCACCGGCGCCCTTCTTTGTAGAAGAACCGATCGCCATTGCTTTTTGCATTTCACGAGCAGTCTTTAAATCTGGAGCCAAAGGATCTGTAAACATATCACCCCAAGATCTTATTCCTGACATGAATCCTGACTTAACTAATGTAGGCCATTGAGACGCTGCTCTTGTAAACTCATCACCAAATGTTGATTTATCATTATATAAAGCTTCGTTATTCCTATTCGGGTTAAAACCTAACTCATTGAAATGACGACTGCTAAAATACTTTTCAAAGTTAGCACCATCATAATCTCCGTTATAAGTATACGGCTTCATGTAATCATTTGGTGTCTTTGCTGTATTAGCAACTTGATCCAAGTAATTACCTATAGAGTTCATATACTCTTTAGTACCGCCTGATTTTAATCCAGGATTTATACCAGTCATAGGATTACCTTTAATCGTAAGTGCTGTATCAACACTCTTCAGATTAGGAGTTCCTTGTTCAGGTGCGGATGCGGGGGGAGTAAATCCAATAGCTTTGTTGAAATTGTTGAAGATTTCAACATCAGGATCAATTCCTTGAGGTGGTTTAGAATCGGCCATAACTATTATTTTTTATTAGCTGCTATATATTGTGCTTCTGCTGCGATGTTTACTTTTTGCATTTGATCAAATGATGCCATTGCTGCTTTATCTAAATCAACTACTTGTTGATGGGTCTCAACAGTCTTCGATGTAAAATCTCCAACTTCCCATTTACCAGTTTCGCCATTAAAGAATTTTGGTTTATAACTAAGAGAATAGCCGTTCTTATCTTTTATAAACTCGGCGGTTCCTACTATAGCTTTAGGAAACTCATATTGCTTACCACTATAATCAATGATGTTTATTAAATCCGGTTTAGCTTGACCTGCATTAGTAGGGGTCTTAACATTCTTATTGTTGTAGATAATGGAAACCTGTGAAAGATCTACTCCATATAAAGGACCAGGTGTGGTTGAAGTTCCTATGTATTCTTTAAAATCTTTAGGATCTAACTTCATAGTCAGTGCAGAAAGATTTTCATTGTTACCCGCTATAGGACTTTCAGTGAAACTTAACCGCATATTTTTATTATCCTTAGCCGTTGATAATATCTTATTGAATAATACATTAGACATTCCTTTAAGAGGCTCGCTATTACCACCTACATTATCTGCTGTTGGTGGCCCACTGATTATATTAAACGATTGTCTCGGGTCTGATTGTATAGCAGAAATAACAGATTTCAATCTTGCTGTTCCAGAATCAGATCCCATTTTAGTATTAACATTATTGTATGTAATGGCATTTGCTGACTTAGTATTCCCTCCTTGAGTAGCATTATATGTAGCACGGAACTTATCTTGTAATAAAGTATATGTTTCTTCAGCTATATCAAAAGCATCATCATAACTAGTAATATTATTCTTAACCATATACTTAAGTAAGAAGTCATCAGGCATATCTTCAGTCAGCATAGGGATGCCTGACTCTTGAATTAAAAGATCTGCATCTTTATAAATCTCTTGACCTGGACCTGCTTGAGCTTGGATATTCTTAACCACACTATTTGCAGCTTTAATATTACTATTAATTATAGCATACTTACTCTTGTTCTTTGTATTGATATTTGTAATCATATCCGCGTTTTTCCCCATGAAATCTGTAGCCCAAGCAACGTTAGAATTAGGATTCTTAGATTGATCAAGATAACCAACACTGTATTCATAGGCTTCTTGAATAGTTTTAAACCCACCTCTTTCTTTAGTAGCCTTTGCAATTTCTTCTGGGGTTTCTGCAGTAGATCCTGCACCAAGCATTTTATCAAGATATATCTGAGCTCCTTTATTACTAGGGTCTTTTGCAGCTCTACGCGCAATAGCAATTGTTTCTGATAAGAAAGAAGAGTTTAAGTTATCAGCATCCTGAGTAACTTTAGTCACTTCTTCGCTTCTACGATTAATAGCAACATCCGGATCATCAGATATCGCAGTTGCCCAAGGCGCCGTATCATCAACAGTCATTGTACTAGAACTAGCACCGGGAAGGAACCCGTTTTCTACAGCTTGCTTAAACTGGATTAATTCTTTCTCTCCATTGATATGCATTGCTTGTTTAAGAGCATCATGTTTAAATCCAAGATTAGCTAATGCAACTCTGTTTCTTTGGTGAACTTCTTCCATTGCATATGGATTAACTTCAATATTATGTTTCTCACCACGTTGGGACATAGTTACAGCCATGTTTTGTAATCCGCCAATCAATAACGTTTGAGCTCTTGCATGGTCTCCTTTTCTTCTTAAGGTAGCAAGATCTTTATTCTCAGTTGTATTGTTAATGGTATTTAATATCACACCATTTTCTGACTGTGTTTTAGATAGAGCCTCTCCTACACCACCTATATTAGCAAGAATTGCATGATCTTCATCTGATAATCCAATCTCAGCTTTATCCTTTTTTAACTGCGCTTCTCTTGCACTTACAGTCTTTACTGCATTGTCGGTCTCTTTGACAACTGGGGTAAACAGATCATTAAAGATCTTAATCTGATTATTAAGATATTCAGTCTCAACTGCATCTTCAGTACCTGGCGCAGCACCAGAAACAGCATTCTTTCTTTCTACATAGGATTGAGTATTGTAATTAGCAGTTACTCTTGGATCGTTACCGTACGTAGATTTAAAAAGGCTGTATAGGCCACCTTCTATTAATTTACCATTAGTGTCTTTAACAATCCATCCGCCGTGAAGTTTATCTTCACTTATACTTAAGTTGGCTTTAACTGCTAAATCAACTGCGTCTTTTTCCCAATTGTAGTAAGGAGTATACTTTGGTATCTGAAACTTTAAAGCATCAGCATCCGACATATTTTTAAACTCTTCAGCTTTATATTGCAACTCTTGTGCACCAGGTTCCCATGCGGATCCTCCACACTCTTTAGGATCTGTACAATCCTTTAGGTTCTCATGCTTCTGCATTCCTGAATGGAAACGCTTAGTTTGAGTTATATCCTGAAAGATGTTCTCATCATCAAAGAATGGTTTGAATACTGCAGAAGCTTGATTAAGATTTTGCTCCTGAGATAAATCTAATCCCGAAATTCTTTTTATGTCACCATCAACCGCATTAAAGAATGCGTCTCTCTTTTTAATATTACTATCTCTCATCATCGGTGAATTAAGAGCACTGGCATATATACCATTAATCTTACTATAAGCAGCATCGTACTTACCTTGTCGGGCTTGTAATACATTACCTAAGAAATTATAGTCCGGCTGAAAGGGCTGGATCTGTGGTATATAGTCGGTTACATTTGGGATATATGATGACATAATTTAAAGTGTAAATGTATTAAAATATTATAAGTTTGCAAATAAACTTTTAAAGTTTACGAGTAAGTATCATCAACATCAGCAGCCGTTCTCATAGGGTAGCCTCCTGCCATCGGATTATATGGCATAGAGGTTTCAGCATTTTTACCTGCCTTACCTGTTACTATTCTAATAGCTTCATCTCTTGTAAACTCACCATTCTCTGTAAGACGCTTAACTGCGGCTGCCATACTATCCCACTGATTGGTTTGAGCTTCTGGTTTAATAGGCTTACCATTAGTCCATCTGATTCTTCCACCACCTCTAGGATCGACCTTATATTGATCGGTAAGATCATTTAAGTTAGCTGTATTGTTCTTATTGGTAACAGCATTGTTATAATGATTAACCAACATATCTCTACGAATACCTTTAGCGTTATCGAAATTTTGATCTCCGGTTATCACATTATCATAATGTCTAGTGCTTGCTTCTGCATTATATCTAGAAGCATCATTCATAAGGTTTTTATTTCTTATCTCGAAATCATTAGCTACACCTACATTTAAAGTGGCCTCACGTCCTAAAACATCTGCTGCAGCCTTAGCACCTTGTCCCTGTATTTGAGAGAAGCCTGCATTGAATGCTTGAGGATTAGTAAAAGCGTTAAGACCTTGAGTTCCTATGTTAGCTAGTTCCATATTAGCACTTCGCTCACGACTTAGATCATAAAATACAGGACTGAATGGATCCACTTGAGGTTTCATTTGCCAAGGGTTACGCTTTTTAACTCTAAAAAAGTTAGCAGCGTCTGCACCTAATGTAACTTGATCTTGTAACCACCATGGAGCAACACCTTGTATATTCTTATTTACAATAGGAGCACCCGGTTTAACAGGAGCAAATTCATCTGCTTTCTTTAATGGTGTTTTTGCTACTGCAGGCGCATCTTCGAATTGAAGTTCTTTACGAGACCTGTGGTAATTACCCCACTTCTTATCAGCGTCACGAACATCACCTTTAGCATCAATAAAACTTAATTGTTCAGTTACCTTTTTAGCTAATGCTGCTGCTTTAGTAGAATCCATATTAGGATTCTTTTTCATGATCTGAGCATAGGTTTTATCATAAGTATCTTTCTTATGAAAAGCCTCATACTCTATTAGATCTGCTTCTTTAGTTGGGTCAAACCCTGCTTTGTTTTTTAAGAATCCAGGATTACCAGAAACCCATTCCTCATAAGAAACATCATCACCGTATCCAACGACTCCTTTAGATTGTTGACCAATACGCTTATCGTAAAGATCACCAGATCCTTTTATCTTATTGGCTTTAAAGAAATCAATCACCTCTTGATCGTCTCCATAAGGAGCAACGGTTACAGGTGCTTTAGATTTATTTGTTCCTTGAGTGGTTTGCTGTTGTTTTCTAAATGCAGCTAATTCTTCTTGTAATGTTGGCATGATTAATATGTTTTACCGTTAGCAATAAATTTGTGACCTTTACTTTTTAGATATTCAATCTCAGCTTCAGTTGCCTTACCTATATCTTCTAGAGCTTCATGAGCAGTAGTAAGATTTGTAATCGCCCCTTGATTTGAAGTATTCTTCTTTATCCCCTCTGCTTTTTTAGCAGCAGCTGCCTTCTCTTTTAATAGTTTAACATTAGCAGCTTGGAACTCAGCCTTCTTTTGTGCCTGAAAAGTATTTCTTCCTGGAATCTCACTTGCAGGAACTACTTTATTTCCCATATAAGAACTAAAATAAGAACCTATATTTTTATCAGGATCACTAGTTTCTTTAACTCTATACGAAGGCTTACCGTCTTCATATCTATCGTTACCTATAACTTGATATGTTTTGTTACCTTCTTTATATGTATATCCTACAGGAAGTTCTTCTGGTGCATTAACTGATTTTCCTGGTTGTTTGGTATTAATTCTATAACTCTTAGGAGAATCACCTGGTTTGAAATCCCCACCCCATGGATTATTATCAACATCTCTAAATGTACCTCTACTAAAAGGAGCTCCAGCAACATCAAGATAACCTTGATTTTGAAACTTATTCCATTCGTCTAGAGGTAATTCATAAAGTACATCACCATCAGGCATAGTAATCGGTTGATCAAATTTAACCCAATCTGGTCCTCCAAAGAAAGGTTCATATCGAGATGTTTTTGTAACTTTTCCTTCTACATATCCAGTTCCATCTTGAGCCTTAGGTAATCCGCCGCCAAATTCAGCAGTCATATCACCGTCCGGTTGATCTTGTTGTCCCTGAGGTTGTAATAAATCAGCAGGGTTTATCTCCATTGAAGTCATCCATGGTTCAGCAATCTTAGGAATTCCTTGTGGGAATCCTTTCATACTCTCTTGAACTAGACCAAGCTTAGCTAACTTCAGATTGTAATTAGCAATCATTGTCTCAGCTGTTTTAACATGCATAGGATTTGAATCTTTATCAGCTAATACTCCGCGATAATAATTCATATCATATTTACCACCAGTAATTTTCTTAGCAATATCTGCCGGCGTGTATCCGCTTTTTTTAGGATTCATTCCAAATTGCTTTAATACATCCCCGCCTTTAATCATCATCTTCTTTGTATCAGAAAATATGAATGAATCTTCTGGAAGGTTTAATGGTACACCACCCGCAGTATGACGAGGTCCTTTAATATCAAAATGTGTAGGAATTCCTTTTACATCAACAATAGCAGTTTCTCCACCCTCAGCTTCAAGATTTGCATTTTCACGATCTACTGCGCTTAATGTATGATTTACATCAATATCTGGTTCTGAGTATTCAAATGCTTGAGCAGCTTTGTTTATTTGACTAGCTGTCCAAAAGTTAGAACTAGGTGAAGTTCTTCCACCGTCTCTAAGGAAAGGATTACCACCAAACTCAACAAGTGGTTCGTTAGTAAAAGATTGACCTGTATTTTTTACAGGGAGCATTTGATCATATCTAAGTGCACCCAATAATTGTCCAGCATTTTTACTATAATCCCCTCTGAAATCAACACCTGCTTGATCAGAATCTGAAGTTCCGAATGTACTATTTGTTCTGCTATTAATTGTGTTTCGTTGGTCTTGACCTGCATTATTAAATGCAATAAGCCCTTGTCCAATAGTATTTAGACCAATGGCTTCTTGTTCTCCCCAAGGATCCTTTTTAATCTTAAATGTATTATCTTGATAAGGTTTGTTAGTAGCCGGATCTCTTAATAAGTTATCATCAATCTTTCGTTGTTGAATTTCAGGATCGGTATTAAGATAGTTTTGGAATGTACTTGCAGGAGTACCTTTAGATTGTAAAGTAATATCTTCATTAAGAGCATCCGTCATCCATTGATCTTTTGGAAGAGCTGGACCTGTTCTATTAGCTCCGTACGCCGGTACACCAGGACCACCTTCATAGTATTTAGGATCTCCGCCATAAGCATGTTCCGCTAAAGGAGCAAACTTAGAAATAGGGTTTGGCCCAAACTGTTCGTAAGTAGGATTAAGGGTGATGTTATTAGGTTGGTTCATATGAATAGGACTATTGGGATTACCCATATCTCTCATAAATGAAGCTCTTACATCATCGTTTAAAGCAGGTACATCATAATACGAAGAGTCTTGAGAATCTTGAAAACCTGCTGTTTGAGAATCTACATTCTCAGTCTCAGGATAAGGACCTTGCCCATCTCCATAAGAAGACTTCTTCTGCTTACCCATCTTCAACATCTTTCTGATTGACGCTTCATCTGTAGGTTGCATTTGCATATTATCTTCATATGCATTTCGTGTATTGAATTCAATACTCTTAGGACCTACAATGTTTCGAAGTCCTGGAATTAGTCTAGCGCCTAATCCATAATTGATTTTACTGATCCCTTGAAACTGAGTACTAGCAGGAAGTTTACTATATCTTGCAAACTCTTTATTTCGCATACCATACCCTCTTTGATTATATGGCATATAGGTATAACCATCTCCTTGACCTCTTTGATATAAGAAGTTCATAAGAGCATTCATACCATTATCTTGAGACCCACCTGCTGCAAAGAAGCCTTCTTCTTGCATAGTATTCATTACATGATTATCATAGTTATCGGTCAGTGTTTGTAAGAACTCGCCTTTTCGTTTTGCGAGGATCTCTTGTTCTCCTTCACCGGGAAAACTGGCACCACCTTCTTTTTTCACGCGACTTAAATACTTTCTGAAATCTGACATAGAAAGATCTCCACCACCATTATCGAACATAGGATATGTACCCTCTAAATCAGCAGTCATAGTTCCGCCTTGTTGTTGTTTTCCTCCTAGGATAGGTCTTGACTTAAATGTATTACCTGTATTTACTTGTTGTACCGGATTAATAAAACTAGTATCTACAACTGTATTTGCTGCAGGTGTTCCAAATGTTTTAACCGGACTAGGGGAAGTAATATTATTTACTGGAGCTTTATAAAAAGGATTTCCAGGATATGCTTTCTTATATCCAACATAATTTCCTGTAGGTGTTTTCCATTGTTGTGTATTAGCATCTTGTGTCATACCCATACTTTCTAATTGGGCTGAAGTAAGATCTGGAGTTCCTCTTGTTGTTGAGTAAACACCTGTGTTAATATCAAATCCAGGAATATTATTTCCTGTGGTTTGACTTCCAGTTAGATCACCTTGATACTTTGGCATATCTTCACCACCTTCGGCCATATATCCTCCACAATCAAAACACGGTGTACCACCTTGTTCTAGAAGACCATAAGGATTACCTAGACCACCGAGAACAGAACCTACGGGACCTCCCATAGCCATTTGATAAGAATCCTCATCAGGATACATCTCATAGAATTTCTTCTTACCAGCAGCTGTATTAGGCAATCCTACACTAGCTAATATATCTTTTATCTTCATTGTATAAAGTTATGTAATTATTTATATTTCTCCAACCAATTGCTACCACCTTCTTCGAACTTAGACTTATGATCATAGATGTTTTTACCACCTGGTCCAAAGATTGTATAGTTCCTTAGGAATATCTTGTTAATAGAGGACCGGATATTCTTTGATGTTTTGCTTCTCTTACTTCTAGGAAGCATTAACGGATTAGTTGACCCACCTCTTCTATAATCATCCATCTCTTCAAACTCTGTAGAACCACCTAGTTCTTTCATTCTTTCTTGCATTTGTTTAAGCAACGCCTGATCTGCAGCATACTTACTATCTATAACCATTAGAGTATCCGCATTAGGGATAGCTTTATTAAGAGCATCATAAGAAGAATCTTGTGCATTTATACAACCATAACTTCCCCATCTTTGTCCAGGACCACATGAGTATTTTTTCTCCCTGTTTTTAAATACCTTTGGATCACCAGGTTCATTGTATGTTCTGTGAAAGGCAAGATCTGATGCTTGTGGTGCAGGAACTCCAAATGCGGGAATAGGCATCATAAATCTGATCTTACCTTTATAGTGATCCATATTATCTGCTGAAGGAGTGGATAGTTGCTTAGGTAATCTGTAATAACCGGTAGGAGTAGTCCTTACTTCAGGGTGTTCTTCACTATATCCTATACCTTTAACATTAACATTACCTTCAGAGTTCTGACCTGTTAATACTGGGAACGTTCCTGTCTCACCTTTATCTCCTACATAGTATGCTTGATTAGTTCTCTTATCTACTACTACACCTGACTGAGGTAGTTTTCTTTTATCAACCATTTTTGGTGGACCTGAATCCGGTTTTTGTCTCAATTGTGGTGGTAACCAACTTCCAGCAACATGACCCACTTGGGCCATAGGAATATTATCCATCTCTTCAAACTCTGTAGACCCTCCGTATTCTTTAGGAATCATTGGAGTAATCTTGTGTCCTGTAGGAGATACTATATAATCTAATTGTGTATGATAATCTTTTCCACCAAGTAGTTTACCAGCATTAAAGTTTTGTATAAATTTTGGTAGATTTTCTTTTCTACTAAATGGATTGATATCCCAAGTATCTTCCATGGTCCATCTTGTATCCTTACTTCCAGGAATTTTCTCAGCTTTCCAACCAACCCCTCCATGAGATCCTGCGTATCTGTCCCAATCTCCTGTTCTATACATATCAGGAGTTTCAGCATTACTCCAACCTGGTGTATTAGGATCGGTTTTAGGATTATATTTAAACTTACTTTTTGGTCCTAACTCTGCACTTATCATTTCTTTATTCCAACCCACTTTTTTATAATGTTTAGCTATTATATCATATGCTTTCTCATTAAAAGCTTTAGATTTACTAACCCCTTCTTTGTTAATTAAAAGTTCTCTGATCCCTTGCTTAGGCATTATTTGCTCATTAAATGCACCTTGTAGTTTTTCTAATTCAGCATCAGGAATAGTGTAAGTAAGATTTTTACCTCCAGTAAAAGATTCTGGATGAATTCTATAAGGATTCTCTTTAGTAGGTATCCCCAAATAATTATTCCATCCCGCTGTTCTCCCATGCCCCATGGTGTAATTAGCTTCGGGTGTTCCGTGCTTTAAAGTTTCCCATGCGTTTTTAGGAAGACTTTTAAGAACAGCTCCAAAGTTATAATCCTCAGGAACGATTAATGCCTTAGATGCCTTAGATAAAGGATTCAGTGGATGTCTTCTCTGTGTTTCTAATATACCTCTTTGCTTAATCTCTTTATTCAAGAAGTTAATTTCCTTCTTTAATAAAGGTCTAGCTTTACCCATAGCCGCTATTTCATCTTGGTAAGATTTCATCCACTCTATAGAATTGTTGAACACTTTTTTATCAGCACCTTTACCTAGAGTTAAAGTATTATTATACTTATTATTTCTGTAAGCTATTGGAATATTCTTAGCAAATTGTAATCCTTGGAGACCAGCTGCAGCATCACCAACTTTACCTAGAGTACTTAGTCCTGCTTCATTCCAATCATCTGGAGCTTGATCTCCAACTAAGTTAATTAAGCCAGCACCTATTGCTTTAGGGATATCTGTATATGTTTTAGCATCTGTTAAGTTATCAGCAGTCTTACCTAAAGCATTTGCATAGAAGAAAGGATTTAGTACATCACCTGCTATATCCATATAATTTTGCTCTCCTTGTGTAAAGTGATCTGGTATTCTACCATGTTTAACTAGATTTGTAGCTGCAGTAAAAGGATGAGTTGCTATATCCCAGGCCTTACTCATTACTCCTTGCTCTTCAGTAGCTCTCACCATATCTGCTGGTTTATTGTACATCAGCTGTTTCATTAACTTAGTCTTAGTAGGATCATTAAGTTCCTTTTCGGTTCTGATTTTTGGTTTCTTAACTTGTGTAGTTTCAGAAGACATCTTCTTCATAGAAGGCATGAAAAAGTCTACCTGAGGTTTAGCTTGAGCTTTTGTTACAGGAACAGGCGCTTTAGCAATGTCTTTTTCAGAAGCTTTTAGTTTACCTAATAGTTCAAGATTCTTTTTAGCACTATAATCATAATCAGTAACACCAAATGTTTTGGCTATCTTTGCACGATTCTCTTTGCTATAATTAATACCTTTATGAGCTAAGAAGTTAACAATAGAAGTTTCTCCTCCATTTTGATAGTTGTCATCATATTTATCTAACCATCCACCTTCTTCTTTTTTAGTCTTAGACATTCTACTTTTAGCTTTTTCTAATAATAGTTTATCAGCAACATTTTTACTATCGATCACCATCATTGTATCTGCAGTAGGTACTGCTTTAGCAAGAGCATCGAAAGATGATTTTTCCATATTTACGCAACCATAACTGGCCCATCTAGGATCAGCGTTCTTACAGTCGTACAGTGCCTCTCTACGTTTAAACTCTTTTGGATTATCATGAAACCCATAAGTCCAATGGGCAGCAAGATTTTTTACATCAGGTTTAGGTACACCAAAAGCAGGTATACCATCAATTTTTCGTATTCTTTCGTCATACTCCTTAGTAATACTTGGATGCATTGTACCTAGTTTATTCATTATGTAATAACCAGAAGGAGTTCCTCTAGCCTCAGGATGCTTAGATAAATAATTTACGGTATAAGGATTGCTATTTGCCTTGGGGTTCTGACCTGTTAATACTGGGAAGTTTCCTGTTTCACCTTTATCACCGAAGTAATAAGCTTGATTTGTTCTTTTATCTACAACTATTCCTGATTGAGGTATTTGTCTCAAATCAGAACCTTTAACTGGAGTAACAGGTTTAACCGAATTAATTATGGGTTTAACTTTACTACCTGAGGGTTTCGTTTTATACAACGAGGAAAAGTTTATATTTGATAATCTATCAAATTCAGAGCTTCCTTTTACCTCTCCTTTAGTTTGATATTTATCTAACCATCC
>Ga0307379_10002174_pt1 | contig 29474 bp, 28 predicted proteins | sample UN2MG_FD_202237 | JGI IMG/M metagenome (GOLD analysis project Ga0307379, IMG submission 202237) | Soil microbial communities from Risofladan, Vaasa, Finland - UN-2 | ecosystem: Environmental > Terrestrial > Soil > Coastal area > Acid sulfate soil | place: Finland: Risofladan, Vaasa | collected...
ATCGGTGTTGAGATTTTTTGTTGCTGCCCATCGCTCTGTAGGTGTAAGTGCCAAAATAATCCCGCTCAGCCCTGTTTCGATTGTGTGTGTTATCATCATCTTAAATCCCTGACTTATGTATTGAATGTTTACAAAAAGGCAAAGCTCTTCGATTTATTCAAAAGCATTTTCCTTTTTGACGGCTCTGCTAATCTATGTCTTACAGTCAGTTTCAAAAAGATCCACTAAAGATATGCATTACCAAATTAATATCTGTTAAAAGCGTTTGCTCAGTCCCGTTTAAAGTATACTCCAAAAAATTCTGAAAGCAAAAAACATATCTTTAGTCGAGACAGCCCTGCTCCCGGCGTTCTGATAATATATATTGTTAGCAATGAATATACGCTATAATTCAAAATCTGATATTTAAGTATTTTAGTTCTTAAGGGACAAGTCCGTCAGGGAGTCACTGCATTTAGGATAGGGACAAAACATGGAATCTGTCACGCTGAAGTCCGTATGAGCCATAACGTCCACTAAAGCCGGCCACTAAAGTCACGATCTGCACTTGAGAGTCTGATAAACCTATTTTAACGAATAACATCTTGAATCAGAACGGAATGCTTGTCTGGGCAGTTCTAATACACACTACTTTATTGCTCTCTTGTATTTACCTTTGCCCATGGCTTTGACATTGCCCTTGCCCTGTAGTCCCGGGGGTAGTGACTTATCAGACGCAACCGCCCAGCCAACTTTGGGTTTCAGACTTACTTCCCACAGGGTGCCGCGAAGACGGTAAAAATAGCCATCGTGATAGTAATGGTTGGGAAGCCCGACGACAATATAGAGCCCCAGCGCAGAATCATAAACAAGCTCCATTCCCGCCACCTGTTTACGGCGATAACCATGAGCAGGAGCGTGCGCCGGTGGTCCGGGTTTTATTATTTTAGGTGGTCTATGATAAGCCTCTAATGTTTAACATGAAATGGTCATAAGCAGCGCACTGGCTGATGAGACTACGAATAAAATGACGGTTTTGAATGTCATGCTATCCCCCCCCGATATTTGAATATAGAATTTATAAGTTCCTCCTAAAATCCAAGAAATATTCCTATTTGAACCAAATTACTTCTTCGCCTGCGACAAAAAATACCTGTCTGTGTTGCGAAAACCAGCCTTTTCATTTGGCCGGCTTTCCGATAAACTCGTCTTTTGAGTGCTAATATGAGAAACAATATTGTGCACAAGGCAAAGGGTTTCACCTTAATAGAGTTGTTGGTGGTGATTGCCATCATTGCATTATTGATGGCGGTATTGATGCCGGTGCTGCAAAAGGTCAGGAAGCAGGCAAAAGCCATTATTTGTCAATCACATCTTCACCAGTGGGCCATTGTCTTTGAGATGTATGCCGGTCAGAATGACGGTTTTTTCTGGAGTGGTGATTTTGTCAGGGACGGGTGGGAACAGTATTGCTGGACGGAGCCGCTCCGGCCGTATTACAGCAGTGAGGAAGAAGTGCGTTTCTGCCCGACGGCTACGAAGATCAGGGCAGATGGTGCCCGGGACCCGTTTGCGGCCTGGGGTCCTGTGCGACAAACCGGGCAAAATAGCGGCAGCTATGGAATGAACAACTGGATTTGTAATCCTTTACCGGATATAGAATTTATACATAGTCGAGAGGCGACCAAAGACAACTGGAGAAGCGTTTATGTTGACAATGCGGCTAATATACCGCTGCTTTTGGATTGCGCGTATGTCGAGGGCAAGCCATACGTTTTAGATCCGCCTCCGGAATATGACGGTGACATATCGACATACGGAGTGAGTGCTTTGCAAATGAAGCGTTTCTGCCTGAACAGACACAGTGGATATGTCAACTGTGTTTTTTTGGACTTCTCTGTTAGAAAGATTGACCTCAAGCAGTTATGGACGTTCAAGTGGCATCGAAGTTATGACGTAAACGGCATGTGGACCAAAGCCGGCGGTGTCCAGCCCGGCGACTGGCCGCAGTGGATGAGAAGATTCAAAGACTACTAACGAAGATACGTGCTTTCTCGAAAACTTACGCCCCGTCTCAGGTTTTCTTTCAGCCGTTTGCGGAACAAAGAATCGCAATCATCTTCTTCAGGGGAGTATACCGTAGTGTTTCCTAAGAACTTCCAGCTCTTTCTTGAGCGTCTCGACTACTTCCCGATGTTCCAAATTGCCGTATAGATTCTTCATTTCGTCCGGGTCCGCGGCAAGATCAAAGAGTTCCCAACCCTTGTCACCGTACAGAAAATGGATGAGTTTGTATCGTTGTGTTCTAACACCCTCATGGGGCCCGATTCCGTAAGCCGACTCATAGAACCGGTAATACATTGTCTTTCGCCAGTCCTTGGGTGTCCGGCTGCGAGCAATCGCCCGGAAGCTGCGTCCCTGGATATCCGCCGGTACTGAAGCATCCGCGTAATCCATCAGGGTCGATGCGAAGTCCAGATTCAAAACGATCTCATCTGCCGCTGAGCCCGGCGCGATCTCCTTCGGATAACGCATCAGAAGCGGCATCCGTAAGGATTGTTCGTACATGAAGCGCTTGTCATAGAGTCCGTGGTCGCCAAGGAAGAATCCCTGGTCGGATGTGTATATGAGAATCGTATTCTTCCGCAGCCCCGCTTCGTCAAGATAGTCGAGGACACGCCCGACATTGTTGTCAACCGAGGCAATGCAACGCAGATAGTTTTTCATGTAGACCTGGTATACCCACTTCTTCGTATCCTGCTCGCTCATGCCTTCCGGAAGCGGGCCGAATCGTTTGAAATGGAGCTCCCACTGCTTCGGTCCCACATGGAGGCGATGATTCTTGATCTGATCGGTCCGGCCCTGGTACGTGTCATTAAAGGTAAGAGGCTCCGGGATATCGGTATCTTTATATAGGGCCATATATTTTTCATCGGGTTCCCAATTGGCGTGCGGCGCCTTATGATGAAGCATCATAAAGAACGGCTTGTCACTGGGACGATCCCTGAGCCATTGAATGGCGACATCTGTAATTAGGTTGGTCACATATCCAGTGTGTTTTTTCCTGACTCCATTCTCGATCATGACAGGATTGTAATAGTCACCCTGACCCGGCAGAACATTTGAGTAATGAAAACCTGTCGGCTCCGTTTTGAGATGCCATTTGCCGACAATGGCCGTTTGGTAACCTGCCTGTTGAAGCAACTTGGGCAAGGTCTGCTGGCTGCCGTCAAATCGGCGGCCGTTGTCGATCACTCCATTGAGGTGACTGTACTTGCCGGTCAAAATCACAGCTCGACTCGGGGCACAAATACTGTTCGTGCAGAAGCAGTTGTCGAATCGCATCCCTTCATGGGCAATGCGGTCGATATTGGGCGTCTTGTTGATCCTGCTTCCATAGGCACTAATAGCATGTGACGCATGATCGTCACTCATAATGAGCAGAATGTTTGGACGCGACTCTTTCTGTTCTGTATCCCCCGGGACTGCTATTCTTCCGGACAGCAGACCTGCCGCTGTCATGGCACCAGTTCTCAAAAACTCACGTCTTAGCATATTCCTAATCCTCGTTTGTTACTCGCGCCGAATGTAAACAAAGTACGCGCCGCAGATTTCTTCACCACTCTTGTCCAGGAGAGTCGCGCGGACGTCTGCGGCTCCCTTCTTCAGGGCCAGATCGAACGCTGCCGCCGAATCCTTCTCGCCGACCTGTTTTTCGAACGTCTGGCCTTGCGCCTCAAGACGCACGGCGGCAACGGGCAGCGTGCGGCATGTGGGCAAATGCCAACGCTTCTGCTCAATGAACGTCTCGTCGGACCTCTGTTCTATGGGCACACCAGCCAGCGGGGCATCGAGGTACACTGGCCAGCGGCGAACCTCGAATCGGTAGTATCCCGTCCGGGCAATCATCACCGGCCAAAATCCATTGAATTTATTTCCAAGACGCACGTCTCCTTGCCACCACATGTGCCGTTTGGGCGTATCCAGCATCCATGCATCCGGGCCAAGTTCAACAATTTTTTGTTGCGGCGCACCAACAATCGGGCGTTCGTTGGGTTGTTTTCGTCCGAGGCTACAGCGGTCCCAGTGTTCTTCATATCGCTGGCGTAGTCGCTGGACCACGTCAGGATGGTCTGCTGCAACATCTTTCTTCTGCGAGGGATCGGCCTGCATATCGTAAAGCTCCCGGCCGTTTATCAGCCGCCACCGCTGGGTGAGCACTACGCTTGATGTCCACTTCTGGGGCGTTTCAAATCCATTCTGGCTGTGCAGCGACCAGCAGCGGTCTTCCCATTGCGGAGTGGACTCCTTGAGCAGGGGCACAAGACTTCGTCCATCCAGATCAGGAGCATCAGCCAAGTCCAACGAGCACAACTCGGCCAGCGTGGGCAGCAAATCAAAGTGGGCCGCCAACATGTCGATGTCTCGCGGTTCACCGAGCGATCCGGCGGGCCAGTGAATGAAGCATGGCACGCGATGCCCGCCTTCATAAACGGAACCTTTGAATTGACGCATAGCGGCATTGTATACATTTTGGTGATACCCTGTCCCATTGTCGGTGAGAAAAATCAGGATCGTGTTGTCCGTCAGGCCTTCTTCACTGAGGAATCGCCGTAATCGGCCTATGTTTTTATCAACTCGTTCAATAGAGGCGTAGAAGTTGTCTAACTCCGCCGGCAGTTTCTGATCGCGATACGGCTCAAGCCACTCGGGGCGAACATTCCACGGAAAGTGCGGCACATTCGGCGGCAAATAAACGAAAAAGGGACGGTTTCGATTTTTACGCATGAATTGCATCGCACGATCGAAGAAGACATCGGTATTGAAACCTTCGGCCCATTCCCATTTTCCATTGTGCCTGTAATGATCGCCAAAACGATCATTGCCCCAATAATCGCTTGTGGCGGCCAGGCCGCAATCGCCGATCCCGACCCACTCGTCGAAGCCTCGGTCAATCGGTCGATAGGGGAAATTGTGTCCCAAATGCCATTTGCCGAACAAGCCGGTACGATAGCCGTTGGCCTTGAAAACATCAGCCATCGTCTTTTCGTTCACCGGCAGGTAGTTTCGCATATTCAGTGTACGGCGAACGCCAACGCGATCGGAAACTTTGCCCACCATCAGTGAGGCGCGCGTTGGGGCACAAAAGGGATTCACGTGAAAATCAGTGAATCGCACGGACTCCGCATGCAGACAGTCAAGATTAGGGGTCTTCAAAACGGGATTACCATGACAACTCAAGTCACCATAACCCTGATCGTCGGTCATCAGGAGAATAACATTGGGCCTTCTTCTCCCTGGTGTATTGGCTCCAGAGGTCACTTGTCTCGATCCGCATCCCGCCAGGAAACCTGCACCTGCCATAGAACTTATTCTCAGAAAATCACGCCTCGATAGCATTGCTTTTTTACCTCATTGTATTGTGACTGATAAGCTGATACTGCCACACACTTCTGAAGACAGTCATTGTGGCAAATTCGTAAGACAGGAAAGAGCCATTTTTTTTATTTGGCCGATTGTTCGAATCGTGCCTCAGAGCGCAGACCCTTCTTACGCTCTCCAGGGACGCTGCCTGTCTATTTTTGACAATATATTTTTTGTAATAATAGCATCCTCTCTAACCTGAAAATCAAACATTCCCACGCAGAGAAGGTCGGCACCGTTTTCAAAGGCATATTTAAAACCTTCCCTTGGATGGATAGCGCCTGCGGCTAAAACCTTATAGGCGATCCATGGCTTTTTCACCGTCTTCATAAACTCGATGGTTTCTTCCGGGGTTAGAGACCAGATATTATCCTGCTGGGGTTCGATCCTGGCAGACCAGTAGTTATGGCTGTGTAGTGTCTTCATGTAAAAGTCCAGCTCGACGCCGGCTTTCTCAAGCGCAATCGGAACCTCAATGGCGTGGCAGGCGCAGCCGGCAATCAGTCCGTTCTTTTTGATAAATTCGATGGCCCTGGCCAGCAAATCCACCTGCTCATACTTGACCCAGTTATCTCCTATCCCTCCATGAATAAAGGCACCGACCGCACCGTTATCAATCGCTATTTGAATTGATCCGGTAAGGTCGAACGTCTTGGGATAAGTCTGTGCAATCCATTGAATCTCGCCGCCCCATTCTTCGCGATAGCGCTTGTACACCCGTATGGTCGGGTCCTCGCCTTGTGCATAGGGACTGTTGACGGGGCCTATCATTGTATTGATGCCCGTTTCCTCGCATAACTGCCACGTCTCCATAATCTTCTGATCGGTGAAGTAGTGCCTCATAAGGGAAGGGACGTACAGCAGGTCGCGATCATGAGCGGAACCAATAATGAGATTTCCCCCGCAAATGAGCCGGCTAATCTTGACGTTGCCGATTTTACCCATCGGCATATCTTTATCAGAAGCGTTCCCCGGTTTTTTGTCTTTTCTCTCTGTGGCTGCGGCTTTGACTTGTTTTTCACAAAAACCAAAGCCTAACGTCGTCCCGGCCGATACCGCCACTGTTTTTTTTATGAAACCACGACGATGCAATTTTTTAGACATTAAAAGGTTGCCCTGCTTTGCAAAGTGCCTGCCGCGCGACGAGCTTTGTCTCTACGCTCTCCAGGGACGCTGCCTGTTCAGTTTCCCGGAAAATACCTCTTTGGCAATTAGCGCGTCTTCTATCACCTGAAAATCGAACATTCCCACGCAGGCGAAATCCGCACCATTTTCAAAGACATATTTGAAACTGACCCTGGGATGAAGTGCACCGGCGGCGAGAACTTTAAAGGCAATCCACGGCCTGTTAAAATTTTTCATGTACTCGATAGTTTCCTGAGGTGTTCGGCTATAGATATTGTCGTGCTCAGGCTCAATCTTAGCTGACCAGTAATCGTGAGGGTGAAGGGTTTTAACCCAGAAATCAGGTTGACATCCGGCTTCTTCGCATGTCTTGACTGTTTCGAGGCGATGTGCGCCGAGCCCGCCCGGAATTCCCTGTTGTTTTATATATTCGAGGGCTTCGCCCAACAAATTAACCTGCCCCTTTTGGACCGCCTTATCGGTCAAGCCACCCTGGATGTAAGCTGCGTGCACGCCGTTATCCACCGAGCGTTTGATGCCGGTCTTGATGTCAGGGCCCCCGCCACAATCTGATATCCACTGGATTCGACCGCCTCGCTCGTTCCAGTATCGATTGATTACCCTATCGGAGACGGGATTGGTCAGGATTGTATTTATACCGTTCTCTTCTGCCAACTCCAGCGTCTCAAACACTTTTTCATCCGTGTGATAGGCCTTGACTAACGAAGAGACGTAAATCAGGTCCCTGCTGTGTGCCCAGCCGCCGATCAGATTGCCGCCACAAATTATTCTGCTGATTTTTAGGTTTTTGATCTTGCCGAAAGGCAGACTATTGCCGGCTGAGACGGACTTGTTTTTAATTGATTTGGACCCGTCGATTTTGGATTTATCAGCCATTTTGGCCAATAGATTTTGTTCCTCAAAACTACGAAGCCCCAATGTGGCTCCTGCGGAAGCCACGACGGATTTCTTCAGGAAACCACGGCGATTTACATTCTTGTTTGACATAACTGCTGTCCCTTCTAATAAATATTGGCAATATAAGGAGTCCTGGTCTCTACGCCTAAGCTCTCCATGATCGCTGTCTGTTTATTTTACCTGATAAAATATTTTTTGCAACAAGCGCGTTCTCTATAACCTGAAAATCAAACATCCCCACGCAAAGAAAGTCCGCGCCATTTTGAAAAGCATATTTGAAACCATCCCTGGGATGAACAGCCCCGGCAGCTAAGACCTTATAAGCAATCCAGGCCTTTTCCACCGTCTTCATAAACTCGATGGTTTTCTCAGGATACTTGTCCCAGTAATTATCCACACTATAGTTATCGATAACGTCTTTATACTGGTCGGGCCGACGCGTGGACCAGTAATTGGTGCTGTGGTGCGTTTTCATATAGAAATCGGCCCCTATGCCGTCCTTTTCACACGCCATAGGCGTCCTTAAGTCATGCCCACCTACACCTGCGATAATTCCATTTTCCTTTATAAACTCGACAAACTTACCGACCAGGTCGGTCCTGGCTTGTCTGGACCATCTGTCTGCAATATTGCCAGCCAGAAAGGCCCCTGCGGCTCCCCCGTCAATGGCTTTTTTAACGTCACCTGTGAGGTTATTCGTCTTTGCACTGCATTGAGCAATCCATTGTATCTGGCCGCCTCTTTCGTCCCAATACTTTTTGAGAAGTCGGGCCGAGCGGGAGCCTGTAATAATAGTATTGATCCCGTTTTCTTCACATACATGGAGTGTTTCAATAATCTTTTCATCCGTGAAATAATGCTTGAGCAGAGAAGAGACATAGATCAAATCTCTGCTGTGCGCGAATCCCCCGATCAGATTACCGCCGCAGATTATCCTGCTAATCTTAACGTTGCCAATCTTCCCGGCCGGCAGACCCTTAACAGAGCTGGTGGACGGCTTGCCACGTTTATTCATTGCTGCTAATAAAGCCTTCTCTTCAAGACTCAGGGCCGACGTAACCATAGCAGAGCTGATAACAGATTTTTTTAGTAACTGCCGGCGATTTATGTGTAGTGTCATTTTTTAGTCTTCTTAAATAGTATTAACACGGCCAAAAATTAATCACTCTACGGCCCCATGCGTACGCAAAAGTTCATAGACTTCCTGATGCCCTTTCTGCTTCGCAATGTCCAACGGGCTCTGACCTTTCTTGTTTCTAAGGTTAATATCGGCACCCTTTGCGATAAGCATCTTGACAATATCCTTATGGCCGGATGACGCCGCAAGGTGCAGGGGCGTACCGAGAATAACACCTTGAGCATTCACATCCGCACCCTCGTCGAGAAGGAATTCGGTTAGGATCCTACAATCCCGCATGGCCGCAAAGTGCAGGGGTATCGTACCGTCCGTCATCTTTGCGTGCATATCGGCGCCTTCTGCGATGAGCAGTGCTGCTATCTCTTCGTGGCCCTGTAAGAGTGCTATGTGCAGGAGTGTCACGTCACTTTTGGCTTTTGCGTTGACGTCGGCTCCCTTTGAAAGCAGTGACTGGACCTTGTCAATATCACCCCCGGCCACCGCGCTGCGCAGTGACTCAGTTACATCATCTTCTCCAGTCGGAGTTGCTGATCTAAGCGGGATTTTTGTTTCAGTCGTTTTCTCAGCAGTCTTGGCCGGTTTCTCCGCAGCTTTGGTCAGAGCCTGTTGGAGTGACTCGGTAGGTTTGGCCGGCCTTACTGATTCAGGTTGTTTTGCCGGTTTTGCTTCGGTCTGGGCGTCGGCTTGCTGTGCCGGTTGAGGTTCCTTCTTACACCCTACAGTAACAAACATTAACACCAGAGTCAGGCAGAGGAGTTTGATATATTTCATTTTTAGTCTTTCTTTAAGATAATGAACATCGTTTCCACTTTGACTTACAGTACTATTCTATGAAATTTTCAGACGAATTGCAACCTTCGGATACGATTGCAATCATATCACCGCTTAGCTCCGTGCCTGCGCAGCAGTTCGTCTATATCTTTGTGCCGATGACGGCCGCCTTCTTGCAAACGATGTTGAGAAGCAATAACGCCAACGACCAGCAGAATGGTTTTATTGACTTTATTTGAGTTGGCTGCTCTCGGACAATATCAGAACCAAAAAAGCTCAAAAAAAAATCTTGCAAAGGAAGAGCCACATCGGAAAGGTAAAAAAAGACGGCGACAAAATTATGCTTGCCGCCGCCTTGAGAAATTTCAGGTTCTACGTGATTTTATTGTTCAGGGACCTGGATTTGTGCCATCTCTTGTTCGGTGAATTTGCTGTTGGCAATTGGGCCGGGCTCCCAGCATTGTTCGAGCTTACTGGGCTTCGGCTTTTGGATCGGAATGACGAAGACTTCCTGGTCATCGGCGTTCTTTTCCACCCGTCCGCCGGCGCGATTGACTGCCTGTCGAACGAGTTTCTTACTTACCTCCACGAGCATTGGGAAATTGTACGGCGTGTGGCTGAATTTGCCTTCCGGATTCAAGTCGGATTTGAATCTGTCGGGCAGGTTCTCAAAACCGATGGTGGTGAACAGTATGCCGCCTGAATTTGACGGATTGCAGTCGGAATCCTGGCCGCAGCGGGCCGTGATAATGATCGTTTCATCCGGGTCGCCTTTGCCGTACAGCAGGCCCATCACGATGTAGGCTCCGTTTATCTTGGCGTCGATATTGAAATCGCCCTTGTCGCAGGAGTATTTGCGGTAGTCGGGATTATCCTGGTATTTTTCTTCAACGAGCTGCCATGTTTTCTGCCAGTCGTCGGGATTCTGTTTATACCAGGCAAGCACATCGCGAATGCATTCGGCGTACTGGCTCTTCTTTGGGATACATTTCAGGCCCGCGAGGACAATCTTTTCCATATCGTCCTCGAAGAAGGCCTCAGCGTACATACCGCCGACGAACTGGCCGCCGTAGAGGCCGTCGCCGTAGTTCATCAACCGTCCGAACTTCTCGCCTAATTCGATGGCCACTTTTGGCAAACCGGGAGCGATTAGGCCGGAGTAATCCGCCTCGATCTGGTAATCGATATCGTCTGCGTGTTTGCTGAACTCAGGGTGGCCGGAATCAGGCGGAGCAATCCCTTTACGCAGATTATCACGACCATACTTGTTGGCGTGCCAAAGCTTGTAGCCGCTATTGGCAAAATCGATCCCTGCCTGGCGGATGGGAACATCCATTCCGTACAGTTCCAGCGTTCGCAGGAAGGTCATCTCGACATAGATATCGTCCTGATGGAATTGGTTAATCTTGTCCGGTTTCCACGTCGGCATCTTGTCTTCGGGTATAATTTCGCCTTTAAATTTGAACTCGGTTGGCCCGCCCCAACCCACGCCGGCCATCTGCCCGATCCAGCCGGCTTTCATCTTATCCGCATAATCCTCAACGGTGATGCGTCGAACATTCCCGGCGCCAATACCAATACCGCTGAGCACATCCGTTTGACAGCCGGCAACAAAAACCATGCCCAGGACGAATGTGATTACCATTAGGGTTGTTAGTAAATCTTTTGACATTTTTGTACCTCCATGAGTTTTAGAAATACGGTTGCTTAGTCGGTAACTTTATAACTGCCAAAGACGTAAAAAACAAGTTTTTTTGTAACCATAGCTGGAAAAATGGTGGATATTATATTTTAAAGTGTGGGTTTGCAATGCTTTCCAGAAGATGTATAATGTCTTTGGTTCTGACGAAACTATTGAAAAACAGGGCATTTAGTAGGTCAAAAGCATGCTTAAAGACACAATGCGTTTTGTAGTGTTGGTTATAGCAGCCGTGCTGATGGTATTATCGACGGTCTCTGCGGGTACCTGGCGTTTGGAGAATGGCCGGGACTGGGAGTCCGTCTCGGCTGAGGGGAAGGACAAATTCTTTATGGCGGTGGCCGAAGTAAAGAAGCTTGTCGACACCGGGAAATCCAAAGCCGCGAGTAAGGCGTTCGATACGCTTACAAAGGACTTTCCGGAAATTGCGGGGCCTGATTTGGATGTCTTTATCGAGGCTGAGATGTTCTATTGCAAAGGGCAGCTTACCAGGGCGGTCAGGAGCTATGATAAACTGCTTAACGAATATCCCAAGAGTGAACTTTGCCAGGCCGCCTTAGACAGGCAGTTTGCCATAGCTACGGCTTATTTGGGCGGCAAAAAAAAGGTGGTGCTCGGTTTCATCAAATTCAAAGGATATGCCGAGGGCATCAGAATTATGGAAAAGATTACTAACCGGGTCGGGCTCGATACGACGATGGGTATAAAGGCATCTTTAGCTGTGGCTCAAAATTACGAAGATAGGAAAAAATTCAACGATGCATACATCAAATGGTGGGAGATATCGATTCAGTGGGAAACAGGCCCGATTGGCAGGGATTCGCTGCTTGGTATGGCTCGGTGCAAACATGCCGAGTATAACAAGCACCCTGAGCATCAAAGGCCGTTTTATGACGCTTCGAGCCTTAAAACTGCAAAAAGCTGTTACCGAAAGGCCATGTTAATATATCCTGAAGAGGCCAGGGAAATCGGCGTTGACCAAATACTAAAAGAGATAGATGAGCAATTAGCCTTCAAAGAGCTTAGTATCGGCCGGTATTACCAAAGAGTAGGAAATATACAGTCGGCTAATCTTTATTATGATATGGTTGTTAACGATTGGCCGGGCACCGAGGCGGCGGAAATGGCAAAGGAAATACTTGCCGAGAACTGAGATTGTGCAAAAGGAATTTAAGCACTCTTTGAAAATGAAGAAAGAAAAACTTAGAAATCGATGCATAAGTCAAAGGCTTCCATCAGCACTTATGCCCTTATATTTTTGCGCACTTTGTTTATGCCTTTGCGGTTGCGCTGAAATAGCCGGCTATTCCGACGAACCGCTGTTCCCGCAGGAGGTTGAAAGCGTTTGCCTGAAAATGTTCGATAACAGAACCTTTCGACGAGGAGTGGAGTACGAACTTTCCGATGCCCTGGCCAAGCGTGTTGAGGTTGATACGCCTTACAAGATAGTCTCCAATATGGACCGCGCCGATACTGTAATAAGTGGCCAGATTGTATCGATGGGGGAGTTAGCACTCAGCACCGATCGCGAAATGGGCAGGGTCCTGGAAAGAGAAGTTCAACTGATTGCGGTGGTTAACTGGAAAAATCTAAAGACAGGCCAATTGATGATAGATAACCAGGAAGTGAGTGCTTCAGCGAGCTATTCCACATATATGGATCAGGACTTCAAATATGCTTCGAGTCTTGCGGCAAACAATCTGGCACGAAAGATCGTAGAACTAATGGAAAAGAAATGGTAAAATCGTGAACGGAATTAAGAAAACTGAGTATTAAATTATGAGTGACAGTCAAGACAAAAAACCGCATTTGCCTCTTCGTGGTTCCCAGAACAGGCCGGGCAAAAAGCCGCCCCTGCCGCGTTATAGACGAGGGCCTTTCAGCTACGTTATCATCATATTTGCGATATTCACGATAATGATGATGCTGCAGCCCTGGCTGAAGATAGAAGAGGTCAGATGGGACCAGTTTATCGAGCATATTAAAGAAGGGCACATCGAAAGTGTTACTGTAAAGGACACAGAGATAGCAGGCCAATTCACTGATGATTATGTCGCCAGTCAGCAGGACAAGGGCAAGAAGGTTTTTCGCGTTCATTATAATCCGGAAGTGCACGGACAGTGGCTTGCACGGTTGTTAGAGGAGAATGAGGGAATAGAAAATGATACTGCGCCGCAGCATTTCTGGCTCATTATGCTGATGCAGTGGCTGCTTCCTTTGCTCTTATTGATTGGATTTTTCTACTTTTTCTTTGCCCGGAACCTTCGCGGCGGGGCGGGCGGCATGCTGATGTCGTTCGGTCGAAGCAGACATCGTCTGCAGGGAAAAGACAAGGCTAAAGTAACGTTTGATGATGTAGCCGGTGTTGATGAAGCAAAAGAAGAAGTGGATGAGATAATAGAATTTTTGAAAAATCCGAAGAAATTTCAACGTCTGGGCGGCCGGATTCCACGCGGAGTCCTGCTCATAGGCCCCCCCGGCTGCGGGAAAACATTACTTGCGAAGGCCATAGCAGGCCAAGCGGATGTGCCGTTCTTTAGTATATCAGGCAGCGATTTCGTAGAGATGTTCGTTGGAGTCGGAGCATCGCGTGTACGTGATTTGTTCAAGCAGGCAAAGGAAAACTCGCCCTGTATCATTTTCCTCGACGAAGTTGACGCGATAGGGCGAAAACGTGGTGCCGGCTTTGTCGGGGGTGGACACGATGAACGTGAGCAAACACTTAATGCGATCCTGGTCGAGATGGACGGATTTGATACGAACGACCAGGTAATTGTGATTGCAGCGACAAATCGCGCCGACATATTGGACCATGCGCTTACGCGGCCGGGACGGTTCGACAGGCAGGTATTTGTGCCGCTGCCGGACTTGATAGGGCGAGTTGAGATTCTGAAAGTGCACGCCAGAAAAGTAAAATTAGATCCTACCTCCAGCCTGGAAAGACTTGCACGTGGGACGCCAATGTTCAGCGGGGCAGACCTGGCAGCTATTATTAACGAAGCTGCTCTGGCGGCAACGATGGCCAATAAAGACCATATCGAAATGGCCGACTTGGAAGAAGCGCGGGACAAGGTCAGATGGGGAAGAGCGAAAAAAAGCAGGGTGATCGACCGGAAGGAGAAGGAAATTACCGCTTATCACGAAGCCGGCCATACGCTCGTGCAATCCCTGCTTGAGGATGCGGATCCGCTGCACAAGGTAAGTATCATTCCTCGCGGGCCGATGGGCGGAGCGACTTTTGCTCTGCCGGAAAAAGACAGAACAATATTTACAAAAAGATATTGCATGGCGCTTTTACAGGTGTGTTTCGGCGGTCGAATCGCAGAGGAAATGTTCTGTGATGATATATCCAGCGGTGCACAGTCGGACATTCAGCAGGCGACAAATATCGCAAAGCAGATGGTATTAACCTGGGGTATGAGTGATGAGCTTGGTCTAATCAGTTACGGTCCGGATATGAATGTCAAAGAGGCGATGTATATTATGCCGGGCGAAAAGGAATACTCGGAAAAAACAGCCGAAGCAATCGACAGCGAGATAAAAAAGATTGCCGACGAGGCTTCTCAAAAAGCGAGAGAAGTAATAGAAGCAAACAAAGACAGGCTCGAACAAATAGCAAAAGCTCTGCTGAAATACGAAACCCTCGATGCTGAGGATGTGGAACTGATTTTGGGAGGTGGCCAATTGAACAAGCCTACAGTTGCAGATTTGTTAGCCGTCGAGCAGGCCAAAGGGGAGCAACTGAAGCCAAAGCAGAAAGAACAACAAGAGCAGTCGGCTAACTAATATTTTTTCTATTCCAATTACCTGTGGGTTTTTATGCGGGAAGAAACTGCTGCAAAGCCGGGAGATGCGTTTCTTAAAGCCGTGTTCTTGGCAATTTGCATTTTAGCGGTAACCTGTTGTGCCTTAGGCCAAAACCCAGGCGGGCCAAATCCGGCGAATACCACTGATATTTCCACCGGTATTGAGCTGGCAAGACACGAAAATGAAATTTCGTCTGCTCGCCTGGAACCTGTTCGAAGGGACCAAGACCCTGGCGTAGCGGTCATATTCGAGGGGACCGGCGACCTTCACTATTATGCAAGTCCGAAAACCGCGCCCGCGCCCGGCTTCGAGCTGAAAATTGAAGCTAAATCCAATGATTTCGATTTTGGCGAAGCCGTCTTTCCGAAATGGGAAATTATCACCGATCCCATAGGCACCAAGGTCGAAGTGTACGCGGGCAATTTTACCGTCTTTGTGCCTGTCACGGCAGCTAAAGCTCAACCGGAAGTTGCTGCCATCGGTGATGTCGAAGTTAAGATTACGGGGATTACCTGTACGAGCATGCTCTGCCTGCCGCCTTTCGAGAAGACACTGCAAACGAGGATTGACTGGAGTAAACGTGATTCATGGAAACAGGTAGGTCTTGAAGTCCCAACTGGCGAAGACACTACGACTGAAGTAGCTAAGGGACCGGGTTACTCTACCTGGTTTGCCCTGACGTTGGCGTTTTTGGCGGGTGTAATTCTGAATATCATGCCGTGCGTGCTGCCGGTTATACCCCTGAAGGTGCTGAGTATCTTCGAGCAGGCCAAGGAGAGCAAGGCCAGGTGCATAGCGTTAGGTCTTTCTTTTTGTCTTGGTATATTGCTGTTTTTCGCATCCCTGGCAGCTTTGAATATCATCCTTCGCCTCGGTTACGGCACGGTTTTTCAGTGGGGAGACCATTTCAGGAATCCGGCTTTTCTTATCGGCATGGCGCTTCTGCTGGTCGTTTTAGCGCTATTCATGTTTGGGGTTTTTGCATTTTCCCCGCCGTCTTCGATAGCAGGCAAAGCCGGGCCTCGCAAGGGGCTCGCAGGCTCGGTAGCGATGGGCTTTCTGGCGGCCATATTAAGCACACCCTGCAGCTTTGCCATATTGACGGCAGCCTTCGCATGGGCACAGACACAAAGATTGCCGCTGGCGACTATTGCCATCATGCTTATCGGCGTGGGGATGGCGGCGCCTTATGCGATACTTACATCGATACCGTCTTTGCTGAAGTATCTGCCGAGAGCCGGACGGTGGACAGAGCTTTTCAAACAGACGATGGGTTTTGTCCTCTTGATTGTGGCGGTCTGGCTGCTAACGGCTCTGCCTGAGGCTCGCGGTGAGGCGGTGCTCTATTTCGGTGTTATCCTGGCATTCTGTGTCTGGATGTGGGGCGGATGGGTGACATTAAGTACTCCTGCCGCTCGCAAATGGATTATACGAATTATCGCTGTTGCAATTGCGGTTGCTGCCGGCTTCTGGTTGCTGCCGGCACGCGTGACCAATGGAGTTGACTGGAAAGAATATGATGCCGCCTTGATCGACAACGCCCTCACAGAACAGAGACCTGTTTTGCTTGAGTTTATGGCGGATTGGTGCCTGACGTGCAAGGCGGTTGAGAAGACTGTGTATGCACGCAAAGATATTGCCGAACTGATAAAGCGCAAAGATGTGCTGCCGATTCAGGGCAATACTACCTTGCGTGGCAGTCCTGCAGCGATTGATTTGAAAGATGTTTATAAAGAACCGGGCGTACCGGTGAGTATATTGTTTTTGCCGGAGCGGAAAGAGCCGGTCCGGCTGCATGGCCTGTTGATAGCAGACAAACTCAGGGAGTTGTTGGAAGAGTTACCGGATAAAGAATAAAAATAATACACTTACGGAGAGTTTAACAAGTTGGCGAAGCGGACAAAAATAAAGGTTGATAGAGAACAAGCCAGGCAGCGAATTAAGAAGATTTGGCCCGTTTTGAAAAAAGCTTACCCTGATGCAAAGATCGCCCTGAAATATGTAAATCCCTTGGAACTGTTGATTGCAACAATTCTGTCGGCACAGTGCACGGATAAACGGGTCAACATGGTAACCATGGATCTGTTCAAAAAATACAAATCGGCCGGCGACTGGTCAAAAGCCGATTTGAAAGATATCGAATCGGATATCCGAAGTACGGGTTTTTTCCGCAATAAAGCAGTTAATATCAAGGGCGCATGTACTAAGATTATCGAGCAGTATGACGGCAAAGTGCCCGGCAATATGGAGGAGCTTCTGACCCTTCCGGGTGTGGGGCGCAAAACAGCCAATTGTGTTCTCGGTGACGCGTTCGGCATCCCCGGTATAACCTGTGACACGCACGTAATTCGTCTGTCGCGACGGCTGGGACTCTCCGAAAACAGCGATCCGGTTAAGTTGGAGTTCGATTTGGCCGAAATAGTCCCGAAGGCTAACTGGACGCTGTTTAGCCATTTGGTGATTACCCATGGCCGAAATGTTTGTACAGCTCGAAAGCCAAATTGTCCGGATTGCCAGATTGCACAACACTGTCCCTCAGCGAACAATCCGGCCTTGTGGTAGTAGACAATTTGAACTCGTAACGTATCGAAATCCAGGAGACAGTTATCGATGATAGAGATGCTTGATAGTCCCGTTAAAGACCTCTGGCGTATATTCAGAGTAATGGCTGAGTTTACCGAAGGCTTCGAAGAGCTTGCTTCGGTCGGCCCGGCGGTATCTATTTTCGGCTCTGCACGCGCAAAGCCGCATGACCAGTATTATAAGCTTGCCGAGCAGACCGCTTCGGAACTGGCAAAGGCAGGTTTTGCAGTAATAACCGGCGGCGGAGATGGCATCATGGAAGCAGCTAATAAGGGCGCTGCAGAGGCGAATGGACAAAGCATCGGCCTGAATATCGAACTGCCGATGGAGCAGATTCCAAACGAATATCAGAACCTGTCTCTGAATTTTCGATACTTCTTCGTTCGCAAGGTGATGTTCCTCAAGTACGCCCACGGCTTCATCGTCTTCCCCGGTGGCTACGGCACAATGGATGAGTTCTTTGAATCACTGGTCCTGATTCAAACACTAAAGCAGGCCACATTTCCCGTAATTTTGATGTGCAGCGAATATTGGAGCGGCCTAACAAAATGGATCGAAGAGACCATGCTCAAGAAGCACCACTATATCGCTCCGGATGACCTGAAAGTATTCACATTAGTAGACGATCCTGCCGAAGCGGTTAAGATAATAGTCGATTTCAAGGAAAGTCCCGGCCGAAGCGGAATAGATCTACCGCCCGGAATGAAAAAGATACAAGACTTACCTCGTGTTTCATGACTCACCGCCCAGTCGCAACCTCAAATCTCGCCACGAGCCCGGCTGAAGTACGAAGCCTGGAGATGTCTCAGCGTTTATTTTAAGCCGAGTTTTTTGCCCTTTTCCAATAAGGCTATTGATTCGGCTATTCTTCGCTTTTTGGTCTCCGGCATTTTTGCAACGGATATCCAGCCAATATAGTACTTGCGATAAGAAGGTGCAAGTTTGTCGAAGTTCTCTCTTGCCTTTTTACTACGAGCTAATGCCTTGGCAAATTCCGGCGGGACTTCAAACGATATTCGAGGTCTTGGATCCTGGTCCCAGAGTCCTGTTTTCTTAGCTGTCTGTATCTTAGCGAGCCCGGCATCGGTCATTCTTCCTTGCTTGATCATTTTATTTGCACGCTTCTTGTTAAGCTGCGACCACTTGCTTTTGTCTTTTCTTGGAGTGAACTTACGCGCATACTTCGCAGCATCGATTCTCTTGATAATACCGTCTATCCAGCCGAAACATATTGCCTCTTTAACCGCGGCCTCATAGGCGATCGTCGGCCTGGACGTCTGCTTCTTGTACAAGATAAGCCAGACTTCGGCTTCTGTAGCATGGTGCCGGGAAAGCCACTCGCGCCATTGCTCTCTATTTGTAATATATAGTTGTTTCATCGCATAATGTCCGATTCGTTTGCAAGAGAACTAATCAAGGAATTTCCTGCTTTTTATCTTTCTTAAAGCATTTCTTCTGTTCGGCTGTCATCTTTTCGGTCGCGTATTGAAAGATTAGCCGTGCTGCCTCGTTTTTCCATTTCAGCAAGAATGCTTCTGTTTCTGTTCTTTTGAGTTTCCAGGCCTCTCTCAGGAACCAGCCCAGACCTTGATGGACAACACGTTGGGTATCTAACATGAGAGGTTCGATGAAGGCGAACAGAGGAGTATAATCGCTTGTTGATTTCAGCAGTATTATCATAGAAACCGGCACGGCACGTCGCTGAAATTTATTCGTTGCTGTTCTCCAATCGGAAAGAGCTTCCATGGATATGATATTTCTCTCGAAAAGTTGTGAAATCAATAATCCGCAAATCACATCAGTGTGTGCCCAGTTTGTGATACCTGTTTCAAACCATCTTCCGATTTCTTTGAACGTTGCAGCCGTGAACTGTTCTGAAAAACCTTTAAACAAAAGAATAGCAAAACTCGTTTCCTCGTATTTTCCGCTTTTAACCAGGTGCCTGCTTGTACTCAGAACCAGTTTCATATTGACGCTTTTATCGTTCAAAATGGAGTCGACTTTATCTCCCAGCTGCTCTCTCGACAGGCCGTAGGCATCATAACCTTCTTTGAAATATCTTGAGTACTTCTTGACAATAGCCTCATCGGCATTGGCCCGGCAATAGCTTCGAATTACTTCGTATAGTTCTTTGGCTTTCATTTTTGTGTACTTTTTACCCCAATAACCGTTTGTAGGACGCCGTGGCATATGGAGTATTTTCTTACATCGAAGAAGCCGCTTTCTTTGACTTCGTTGTCCAATCCGTTTCTAACAGAGTCACGAACCACAAAATGCGAGATACGCCTCACGATACGGAAACATCCGTTTCTTGCGGCTCGATACGAGAAACGTCCCTCATCGCATCATCGAGATGGCCGGACAGATACTTTTTGTCGGGGCCGCCTAAATGTTCCCAGGGCAGGGTTTCGTTGAGGTCATACTGCCTTTGTGCGGCGGCTTCAACATCTCTGCCGCATGTCTCAAATGCTTTCTGCCAGAGCGCATAATCGAAACATTCATCCCACAAATCGAACTTTGCGCCATTCTGCCAGGCCGCTTCAATAACATCGCATAGATGTTTGTCACCTCGGCCGATTGCCGACTCTAATTCGCTGCGGTCTATATCGTGAAACTTGAACTGTAAGAACTTCGCCCGAAGTTTTCTTTTTTCGTCGAGTATTAACTTCTTCGCCTGCTCGAAATACGATTTTGGCTTTTGCCCGAGCCAGCCGAACGGAGTGTGAGGCTTGGGGACGAACCAGCTTACGGCAATGTTGATCTGTCCCGTCTTGCCATCAACTCCTTTTCGCAGCTTGGCTAATTGGAATGATAGCTCTACAATCCGTTTTACGTCCTCAAGAGTCTCGCCGGGCAGACCAACCATAAAATACAGCTTAAATTTTTGCCAACCGGCCCTGTATGCGGCCTCGACCGTGGCGTACAGGTCCTCATCTTTGAGGGGCTTGTTGATAATCTGCCTTAAATGTTCGTTAGCTGCTTCGACAGCAATGGTAAGGCCGCTCTTTCTCACCGAAGTCAACAGCCTGGGAAGCATCTTTAGTTGTTTGTCAACGCGCAGACTCGGCAGCGATATTCCAACATGCTTGTCGTAAAAAAATGCGTGAAGACCAGCGACCAGTTCTTCGAGATTCGGATAATCGGCACTCGATAAGCTCAATAAACTGACCGTATCGAAGCCCGTCGAATGGTAGCAGGCCTTTGCTATATCTGTAATCCTTTCGACGCTGCGATAGCGTATAGGCCTTCTACAAAAGCTCGCCTGGCAGAACCTGCACCGTCCGGGACAGCCTCGCATAATCTCAACGCTGACGCGTTCGTGTACAGCCTGTACATAAGGAACTATCGGGCGAAGCGGGACAGCAGAATTTTCAAAATCTTCCACCACGGCGTTTTGTCGCTTGTGACCTGTGACCAATGGCCCGTGCTCCGTATAAAGGGCAGGGACATAGGCCCATTCAAATTTCTCCGTAATTAGAGAAAGAATCTCTTTTTTCGTGGCCCCGGCTTTTTTTTGGGCCCTAACCAGTTCCGCAAGCTCGACTACAGCCTCCTCTGCTTCGCCTAATACAAAAACGTCGATGAACTCCGATACTGGCTCGCAGCAGTTGGCCATCCCGCCGCCGGCGATTATCAATGGTTCGTCCTCGCCCCTGCGATTGCTTCGGACGTTGATACCCCCGAGGTCGAGCATGTTGAGCACATTGGTGTAGCAAAGCTCGTTCGTTAAACTAAAACCAACGATGTCGAAACTTTTTAGCGATGCCTTGGACTCCAGACTAAATAGAGGAATTTTCTTTTCGCGGAGTACCTTTTCGGCATCGAGCCAGGGTGCAAAAACCCGCTCAGCGGCAACTGCGTCGATTTTATTCAGACAATCATAGATAATCGCAAGACCCGTGTGAGACATCCCCACTTCGTATATATCGGGAAAGCACAAGGCTACAGTCAGCTCACACTGTGAGAAGTTCTTTTTGATCTGGTTTATCTCGCCGCCGATATATCTGCCGGGCCTGCGAACAAAGGGCAGAAAGTCCCGTTCAATCCGTTCGTTTAATATTGTTGCCTTGCTATTGTCCATATCAGCATTATAAATTAGTTATTGACTAATTTCTATTGATTATCGTTCCATTTTCAATTATCAATTCTTGTCTGTTGAAAGGTTATCTTATGAATAAGAAAATTAGCCGTACTGTGATTATACTCTTTTGTCTTTCATTGGGAGCAGTGTCGTATTTTTCTTTGGCCGGCAAAGGGCGAGTTAAGGTCGATAGCGGCTATCAGCTGGTTATGGGTACATTCGCTCGCGTTGTGGTCATAGCAGAAGATTCGGAGACCGCAGAGAAGTGTATTCGGGCCGCTATGGCGGAAATCCACAAGGTGGATGAGCTGATGAGTGATTACAAAAGCGATTCGGAAATAAGCCGGGTTAATAGGGAGGCAGCCAAAAGAGCAGTAGAGGTAAGCAAATCAACGCACGAAGTTTTGCAAAGAAGTGTTAAGTTCAGCATACTAACAGAAGGAGCGTTCGATGTTACTGTTGGACCTTTGATGGATTTATTCCATACCGCAGAACAGGAACAAGTTGCCCCCGGCGAAGAGCAAATCGCCCTGGCCAGATCGAAGGTTGGTTTTGAAAAGCTCAAGCTCGATGAGCAGAATAAGACGGTGCAATTTGCTGTCGATGGTATGCGGCTGGACCTGGGCGGGATTGCAAAAGGCTACTCCATTGATATGGCTATTGAAGAAATAAAGCGCTGCGGTGCAATTGGGGCGATGGTAGATATAGGTGGTGATATTCGATGCTTCGGCACACCTCCGAAAGGCAAGACACATTGGTTAATCGGCCTGCAGGACCCGAATGCAGCTTTAGAGGGCATAAATAGTGGCGAACTGTTGTTGACGCTGAACATAACGAGCGCAGCGGTCACCACAAGCGGTGACTATCAGCAGTTTGTTTTGATTGAAGGCAAACGGCACAGCCATATTATGAACCGCAGGACCGGAGCGAGTGCCGAGGGCCTCTCAAGCGTGACGATTATCGCAGACAATGCAACCGATGCCGATGCCCTGGCAACCGCGGTCAGCGTAATGGGAGTTGAAAAGGGCCTTTCTTTAATCGAGAAACTTCCCAACACTGAGGCGATCCTGATAAATCCACAGCCTAAGTTTGAACTCATAAAGACCAGCGGCGCCGAAAAATATATAAAATATAATCCGCCGGGCACCGAAAAGTGACAACTATTACGTTTCATAGATAATCAACCACAGGTGGGATTGCCAGCCAGGTAGTCTGGATTATGTTTTTGTTGCCGTGGCGGTTTTTATGCGTGGTTGGGGTGGTTCGGGAGCGGTTTTGCCGCGGTAGATGATTACTTTGGTGGGGCATTTGTTCATAGCCGCTTCCTCTTTTTCCGTCGTCTCGTATTTGGCGTAATCAAACCTGGCCAGGTTATCTTCGATTTTGAACAGGTCCGATTGTTTGGCACACAGGCCGCAGCCGATACAGCCGACTTTGCAGATTGAGCGTGTGCTCTTGCCGGTCTCCTTACTGCTGCAGGCAACCGTCATCATATTCTCATAACGGAAAGGAACCATTTCGATTAGATTACGTGGGCAAGCCTTGGAGCAGGCCGTGCAGCCGGTGCATTTGTCGTAGTCAACCGTGGCCAGGCCGTCAACGATATCCAGAGCGTCGAATTTACAGGCATCGCAGCAGTCACCGAAGCCCAGGCAGCCGAACGCACAGGCCTGCACATTCGCTAAAGCATTTGCAGCGATACAGGTATTTATGCCTATATATTTGGCATACACGGTTTTGTCGTCCAGGTGAGCACGGCAGTGCACAATTGGTCTTTTCTGGGGGCCTGAATCGCTGACCTGCAGATTCAATATGTCTGCGATATTCGCCGAGGTTTCCGGCCCACCTGGAGCGCATTTGCCTAATAGTCCGGGATTCTTTAAAAGGGCCTTTGCATACTGGCCGCAGCCGGCGAAACCGCAGGCTCCGCAGTCAAGGTTCGGCAAGACCTCGTGGATTTGCTCGACCTTCGGATCAACCTCGACTTTGAGCTTCACGCTTGCAATCAGAAGCACGAGTGCAAAGCCAAAGCCCAGGCCGAGCATAATGACACCTGCCGGCCAGGCACTACTCCATAATTCCAATACACCAGCTAAAATCATCTTATCATTCCTGCAAAACCCATGAAGGCCAGAGAGAGTAATCCAGCGGTAATCAGGGTAATCGGGGCGCCTTTGAGGCAGTTTGGCACGTCGGCCATATTCAGATTCTCACGAATGCCGGCCATGATGCAAATGGCCATTGTAAAACCGATACCGGCGCCGAAGCTGAGAACTACCGCTTCAAGAAGAGAGTTGATGCCCCAGAGGTTTATGAACAAACACAATCCCAGGATAGCACAGTTTGTTGTAATCAGCGGCAGAAATATGCCGAAGCTTTCATACAGCGAGGGGAAGAACTTTCGCAGGTACATTTCCACTAATTGCACAGCGCCGGCGATAACCAGTATAAAACATACATACCTCGTAACCTCCAACGGTGTACCAATCAGAATTAAATGGTCAATCAGCCAGGTTAGTGTACCGCTGAGGGTAACAACAAACGTCACTGCCAGTCCCATCCCGAAGGCCATATCGATCCTGCCCGATACCCCCAGATACGGACAGATACCGAGGAATTTCGTGAAGACAAGGTTGTTGACTATCACGATAGATATAAAACCTACAAGTAAAACATTAAGCGTTTCCATGAACTTAACCTCTCAGGCCTTTTTTTTACTGACCAGGTTTACAAGTCCTAACATAAGTCCCAAAGTAATAAATGCTCCAACCGGCATACTCATCGCAGCCCATGGTACGAACCATCCATCTTCTTTAAGAAGAGCAAGTATCTGTATTTCGAATATTGCGCCTGTTGCGAGCAGCTCCCTAATAGAAGCCAGGAGGCAAAGTGTGAGCGTAAATCCGACGCCCATTCCCAATGCGTCGATTAAACTAACAACAAGGCTGTTCTTGCTGGCACAGGCCTCGGCCCGGCAAATTATAATGCAATTGACGATAATCAACGGAACGTAAGGCCCCAGTGTCTCACTCATCTCCGGCACATACGCCTTCAGGAACAAATCCGCTATGGTGACAAATGCGGATATGGTCAATGTGAACATCAGGATTCGAAGATGCGGCTTGAGAAGGTTGCGCATCAGGCTGACGATGATATTACTGCATATAAGCACAAAGATGACACAGCAGCCCATAGTCAAAGCCGGCTTTACGGCTGCAGTAACCGCCAGTGTCGGACACATTCCCAAAAGCAGCCGAAAGACAGGATTCTCACGCCACAGTCCGGCTAACAGCGACTGCTTGTAAAGTGCAGTCTTGGCCTGGCTATTGTTATTCATTGCCGATTAGCCCTTTCTTTTGCATCTGCTCTTTAATCTGCGTTATGGAGTTACTTATTATCTCGACGACTGATTCGCTGCTTATGGTGGCACCACTTATCGCGACGATTTCGGAGTCGATATTCTTTGGCTCACCTGTGCTTACAAGTTTTAGCTCTTCGGCCGGTGCCCCGGTAAACTGGTCTCGGTAGTAGTCATACTTTATCTGGTCGCCGAAACCGGGAGTTTCATTGCTTGCCAGGACATCGAAACCTGCGATTTTTAGAAAATCCTTATCGACGGCAACGACTAATTCAATTTTGTCTGCAAAACCCGGTCCGGCAGCGTTAAAACTCCAGCCGACACATTCGCCTGCCTCTGACATGGCCCTGAAAACCTCAACTTTTTCTTTTCTTCCCTGGATCGAATCGATTTCGATTTCTGCATCCGACAAATTGAAGTTCTTGGCCGCCGGCAGCAGGGCACCAACCAGGCGGTTGCGTTTGTTGATTTTGTTCTGCGCTATTCTCGGTGACAAGGCGGCGCTGGTTACCGCTATCAGCAGACCAAAGCAAAACGAGGCGGCAATCAGCAGCCAGCTTTGTTGGATAAAATACTTTATCTTAGACACTCGGTTTACCTCCAGCCGGTATCCTCTTGAAGAATCTGTCTATTAAAGGCGTTACGGCATTCATTAGAAGGATAGAAAACATCACACCTTCCGGATATTCACCGACTATTCTTATAAGCATTGTGAGCGTTCCCACGCCTATGCCGAAAGTCCACATTCCCCTGCGTGTCAAAGGAGCGGTAACGGGGTCGGTAGCGATAAAAAAGGCACATAACAACAGACCGCCACTGGTCAGGTGAAAGAACGGCTGAACATAGGTATAGGAATCTATTAAGTACGCAATAGCCGCAAAGATAAACGCGGAGACCAAAACAGCCAATGGAATATGAAAGTTTATCGTTCGTCTTATCAATAAATAAATGCCCCCGATAAATAGCGCGATAGCGCTAGTCTCACCGAGACAACCCCCAATCTCGCCGGAGATAGTGGCCTTAAATTGCTCTTCGGTATAGATGTCAGCTCCCAATTCGTTTTTTATGGCCATCTTGCTCCAGGCCAATGGTGTTGCCCGCGTTCTGAACTCTGTCGCCTCGGCAATAACATTATTTTCCTGAGCAATCTTCGACATATTCGGATCTATCGTTGCCGGCACAGTCCAACTTGTCATCAACACCCCGAAAGAGGCTGTAAGAAATGTTCTGCCGACCATTGCGGGGTTGAAAATATTTGCACCGAGTCCTCCAAAGACCATTTTGCCGATTGCGATTGAGAAAGCGCTTCCGACCACCGCCGCCCAAATAGGCAGCCTGGGCGGAAGTGATAATGCGAGAATTATGCCGGTAACGACAGCACTGAGGTCGTCAAGCGAATTGGGTTTTTTGCGAATCAGATTGCAAAGCCATTCAGTGGCAACGCATGAAATGACACAGGCGGCAATAAGTACAAATGCCTGTACGCGGAAATAATAACCGGCCGCCGCCATAGCTGGCGCCAAACCGATTATGACGTCTATCATCACGGTGCGCGTCGAAAGGCGTTCACTGATATGTGGCGAACAAGAAACTCTTATATCTTTGAGCATTTCCCCTAATCTCGTATCGCACATCTCGCTGAGAATTTAACGAGATGTGCCTGGTCTTAATTATCCCGGCATTTTATTCTTCTGTCTGGCAAGAAAGATTTTGCCTGTTTTGATATATCCTGTCACTTCTATATTGGCCGGGCAGACGTAGCTGCAGCAGCCACACTCAATACACGCACTCATGTAATATCTTTCCGCTACATCCATGAGATTATATTTCACAGCATGGGCGATTTTTGTTGGGTTCAGGTTCTCTGGGCAAACCAGCAGGCACCTGCCGCATCGAATACAGGCAGTCTGACGTCGTGCAAATTTAGCTTTGCCTATCTGTTCTTTTGTTAGCACGGTTACGGCATTGGTCGCTTTCGTAATAGGCGTGTTCAAATCCGCAATTGCTATTCCCATCATCGGTCCGCCAAGTACTACCTTTGCGGACTTTTGAGTAACGCCTCCGCAAAATTCTATTAACTCCTCGACAGAAGTCCCTATCGGAACATAATAATTGCCGGGTTTTGCGATGGCTTCTCCTGTAACGGTTACAACCCTGTTGATTAAAGGCACATCGTGAATGACCGCCTCGGCGATTGCAGCAGCAGTGGCAACGTTAAGCACCACCACGCCAATCATCGGTGGAATACCCCCTGTAGGGACATCTTTTTTTAGAATCGCTTTTATAAGCTGCCTTTCGCCGCCCTGTGGATATTTTGTTTTTACAGTAACAACTTTAATATCGTCGTCGGCCGAAGAATTTCTCAGCGCCGTTTTCATGACCTCGATTGCCTGCGGCTTGTTATCTTCTATAGCGACAAAGACCTGCGGACAGCCGGATGCCTTTTTGGCGAGTTTGATACCTGCAATAATCTGGCTGGTCCACTCAAGCATGATACGATAATCGCAGGTAATATACGGCTCGCACTCACAACCGTTGATGATTAGAGTCTTTTTAGGCAGTCGAGGATTTGGTTCTATCTTGACCCTTGTCGGGAATCCTGCCCCGCCCATACCGACGATACCGGCTTTGCGGACAGCTTCGCATATCTTTTCTACCGAATAGCTGTCCTCATCGAAATCGTCATCTAAGTTAAAGTAGTATGACCGCTTTGTAGGATTGTTGGGTAATGCATCTATGATTATTGCCAGACTTCGCCCTGATACAGCGTGAGATTGCAAAGCTATCTCTTTAACTTTGCCGTTAATAGGCGAATGAACAGGCGCCGAGACAAATGCATCGGAATCACCGATTTTCTGACCTGCCTGAACTGCCTCTGCTTTTCTAACTAACGGTCGGCATACAGCACCAATATGCTGACTAAGCATAACGGCAACTTGCTTGACAGCGGGCCCCGGCTGTATCTGGCTTTCACTGGTGAGGTCCTTTTTTTCCGGAGGATGTACTCCGCCGTGAAATGAAAATCTTCCTTTCGTATTAGCTTTCATAGACTAAAAACCAGTGTTATCAACATTAGCTAAATTGCCTGTTTATCACTCTTGTAATCAATATGCAGACAAACGTGGTTAACAGAGCCAGCAGAAAACTCACGGCCGTCTGAGCCTGTTCGACGCTTGTCGCTCCGGCAAAAATTCTTTCAAAGGTCGCTAAAGAAGTAATAAAAACCACTAATGGCAGCAGGAAAGCAACGATAACTTTATTTACAATTGAAGGGCCTTTGGTGTTTCCCATCTGCTCGTAAAGCTTTTGACAGTCGTGCTTCTGATAGCACCCTTGGCAGGGTTTTTGCTCGTCCATGTTTTTCACTACCGTATAGAAAAAAACCAACTTATAATATATACATTAAAATATTTCAAACATAACTTTTTAAATTTTTGATTATTATTCCGTTCTGTACTTTATCTATATGCCGGCCGTGGAACCAGTAATTCTGTTGACTTTGCGGATTTCATTTGTTAATCATTCTTAGGTCGTCCGCGGACGGCGTGGGCGGCAAATGTTTTTTATATGTCCATTTGAAGGAGAATTATCATGGAAAAACAGTGCAAAATGTTCGTTCTCGCAGCTCTCGTAGCGATAATGTTTACTGGAATGCTGTGGGGTCAGGATCGTGCCAGAGATGGGGCCGTGCGAGGTACTTTTGTACGGCTCATAGAGCAAGAGGTCGGCGAACAAGTGAATATGGGGATTGTAGTAAAGCCCCCTGAAAGCGACGAACTTGTGACTGTGCTCGTACCACGGCAGCGAGAAGAGCTCTGGCAGGCAGCTCGAGGGCTTCAAGAAGGCCAGCTAATAGGGATTGCATTTGCGACCGAGGAAGGCCACAACTGGATCAGGCGCATAGAGGCCGACCGACGGCGCGAGCAGGTCGAAGAAGGGCCGGAAGGTAGAAGAAGGGTGACTATTCGCAGGGAAATTCGTCGGGATCCTGAATACCCCGGAGAAGAGCGACCACTCAGAAGACCATTGCCGCATCTGGAGCAGATGCAAGGACAGATAAGAGAGATTATCACAGGGCATCTGGAAAGTATGGGCAAAACGCTGAGAGAGGTTTTCGCAGGACATCTGGAGCGAATGGAGGCTGAGTCTCGAGAGCTTCGGGCGCACGTTGAGCGGATGGAAAGAGAATTGCAGGAGCTTCGTGCCCAGAATGAACGATTGAGGAGACAGTTGCAAGAGAGGGGCGGACCTGTAAGAGAACGGGATATAGAAATCCGTGAGCGAAGAGAATTTGATCAGCCAAGGGAAGGCAGAGAACGAGAAGAACGCGACGTGCGAAGAGATAGTGAAGAGCGAATAGAGATTGAGCTACGAAGAGAAGGCAGGGGACGAGAAGAACGCGACGTGCGAAGAGACCGCGACGAGAGAAGAGAGATTGAGCCAAGAAGAGAAGAACGCGAGATACCAAGAGAGAATCGAGAACGAGAAGAACGCGAGATACAAAGAGAGCGAGACCAGAGAAGAGACCCCAATGCATCCCAGCAGTAGTGTCTTGCGAATTGCAGCGTATTAGGCCGGATACTGGATGTCC
>Ga0307379_10002175_pt1 | contig 29471 bp, 26 predicted proteins | sample UN2MG_FD_202237 | JGI IMG/M metagenome (GOLD analysis project Ga0307379, IMG submission 202237) | Soil microbial communities from Risofladan, Vaasa, Finland - UN-2 | ecosystem: Environmental > Terrestrial > Soil > Coastal area > Acid sulfate soil | place: Finland: Risofladan, Vaasa | collected...
GGGCCGCCTTCAACCTGCGCTTCTCCAAACCGGCAAAGTTTCGTCGGCCGCCAATGTGCGCTTTCATGCCTACAGCATATCATAGCTGCACCAAGAAATCAAACCTATTACGCGAGATTCAATAGGTGTGCTCCGCAGACCGCCGTGGCGGTCGCTTGCGACCTAGCCATTACGGTATGACCTTGTTCAGCGGATATTCGATTATGTCCTGCGCCCCGGCGCTCTTCAAACGGGGGATGAGGTCGCGCACCTGCTTCTCGTCCGCCACTGTCTCCACCGCGTGCCAGCCGCCGTGGAAGAGCGATGACACGGTCGGCTCCTTCATCGCCGGCAGCAGCTCGAGCACGGCCTCGAGGTTCTCGCTGCTGACGTTGAGCTTGATGCCGACCTTGGCCTCCGCCGCCAGCGCGCCCAGCAGCAGCACCGCCAGGTTCTCGACCTTTTGCCGTTTCCAGGAGTCCTGCCACGCCGCGGGATGAGCGATGAACTTGACGTTGGTCTCGAGCACGGTGTCAATGATGCGCAGGTTGTGCGCCCGCAGGGAGCTGCCGGTCTCGGTGAGCTCGACGATCGCCTCCGCCAGCTCCGGCACCTTGACTTCGGTCGCCCCCCATGAGTATTCCACCCGCGCCGCCACGCCGTGGCGCTCCAGGTACTGCTGGGTCACGCGCACGAGCTCGGTTGCCACGCGCTTGCCCTCGAGGTCGCCGACGCTGCGCAGGTCGCCGTCGTCCGCGACCGCCAGCACCCAGCGCGCCTTGGCCGCGCTCCGCTTCGAGTACACCAGGTCCGCCGCCTCGACCACTTCCGCGCCGCTCTCCAGGATCCAGTCCCACCCCGTCAGCCCGGCATCGAGCACCCCCTCGCCGACGTAGCGCGGGATCTCCTGCGCGCGCAGCAGCAGGCACTCGAGCTCGGGATCGTCAATCGCCGGCTCGTAGGAGCGCGCGGCCACGGTGACGTTGTAGCCCGCCCGCTTGAGCAGCCCGATAGTGGCCTCCTGCATGCTGCCCGAGGGCAGCCCCAAGCGCAGTTTCATCCGCTGGCATCTCCCCTTTCCGCCGCTGGGACAGCGGGCGCCGGCCCCCGTCAGATTGCGACCTCGTCGCCCCCCACCGGTTCGTCGTCCTCCACCTCGGCAGGGCCGCCGATGAGGTCGCCGTCGCCAAGGTCTTCCTCGTCGCTGTCGTCGTCGGCATCGTCGGCCAGCAGCGCCGAGCCCAGCAGGCCGTCGTCGTCAGCGGTGAGGGTGCCCGAGGCCTCCTCGATCGCCCGCAGCAGCAGGTCCTCCTCGCGCGGCCCCGGTGGCAGGCTGACGATCGGTTCCTCGTCGCGCGGCCCCGCTACCTGCACCCCGCGGTAGCGTGCCATGCCCGTGCCGGCAGGGATGAGGCGGCCGATAATGACGTTCTCCTTGAGCCCCACCAAGTGGTCAACCTTGCCCTTGATGGCGGCGTCGGTGAGCACGCGGGTGGTCTTCTGGAACGACGCGGCCGACAGGAAGCTGTCGGTGCTGAGCGAGGCCTCGGTGATGCCCAGGAGCATGGGCTCGGCGCTGGCGGGGGTGCCGCCGCGCTGCTCGAGGCGCCGGTTGATGTCGTCGAAATCGAAGCGATCAACGACCTGGCCGGGCAGCAGGTCGGCATCGCCGGGATCCACCACCCGGCGCTTGCGCAGCATCTGGCGCACGATGACCTCGACGTGCTTGTCGTTGATGTCCACGCCCTGGGTGCGATAGACGCTCTGGATCTCGCGCACCAGATACTCCTGCACGCCGTGCACGCCCTTCATTTGCAGCACTTTCTGCGGGTCGAGCGGCCCCTCCGTCAGGGAGTCGCCCTGCTGCAGGTAGTCGCCTTCCTCCACCGCGAGGTAGCCGCGATAGGGTACCAGGTAGGACTTGCGGATCTTGACCGTGGTGACGCCCTTTTGCTGCAGGCGCGCCACCACTTGCGCCGTCAGCTCCTTGCCGGCGTCGATGCTGCCGCGCCCGTCGCCCCCCGCCTTCTCCGCCAGCACCTCGCCGATGACGTGCTCGTCCAGGGGCTGCTCGGAATGGATGACCACGGTCTTGACGCCGCGGGTGTCAATGGCCGCCACCCGTCCGTCCACCTCGGATACAATGGCCTGCCCCTTGGGTCGGCGCGATTCGAACAGCTCGACCACGCGCAGCAGGCCCTTGACCTGCTCCTCCAGCACCTTGAGCATCTGCTGGATCTTCTTGACGCGCTCGCGCTCGTAGCCCTCGCGCTGCTCCTCGAAGTGCACCAGGCCGCGGCGGATGTCCTCGTGCAGCTCGCGCAGGGTTGCCTGGCGCTTCTTCTTGACCTCGGCCACGCCGGTCAGGTACTGGGCCGCGACCCCCCCGGTGTGGAAGGTGCGCATCGTCACCTGGGTGCCCGGCTCGCCGATGGCCTGCGCGGCGATGATGCCCGCCGCCTCCCCGACCTCGACTGGCCGCCCGCTGGCGAGGTCGCGCCCGTAGCAGCGGGCGCAGATACCCAGCCGCAGTTCGCACGTCAGGGGCGAGCGCACGGTGACCTCGCCGCGCGCCAGGCCGCCGCGCTCGCGCAGATCGTGCGCCGCCTGATGCGCCCGCGCGAGCGCATCCTTCGTGACCTTCTTGCCGTCCCCGACTATGACCTCGCCGGTGAGGGGGTGGGGCAGGGCCTGCTCGGGCGCCTCGCCCTCGCGCAGCTTGCGCGCCGCGGCCATGAACTGATCGCACTGCGCCGCCCCGCGCAGTATCGTCTCCAGCGGCGGCTCCAGCGACTGCGCCCCGAAGCGCTTGCCGCACTCCAGGCACGTGTACACCTTGCGCAGCTCGCGGTGGCACTCGGGGCACATGCCCTGTTCCAGCCACTGGCTGCGGTCGGCCGCGGCGCCGCCGGAGGCGCTCCCGGCCGCCGTCTCGGCGGCCGGCGTCGGCGCCGGCGGCGCCGGGGCCTCCCCCTCCGCGCTGGCGTTCTCGATCTCGCCTGCGGTCTGGTCGGCCGCGGTCAGGCCCCCCAAGAGGATGGCCGCGAGATCGGGCATCGCCCGCTCGGGGGCCGCTTCCACCTGCGTCTCCGCCGCCGGCGGCGCCGCCTCGAGGTCGGCTTCCGTGAGCTCAATGCCGCAGCTCTCACACGAGTAGACGGTGGCCAGTTCGCCGCTGCAGCCGGGGCACGGCGGCACCGTGTGCATGCCGATCTCCTGGCCCGCGCGCAGGATGAGCTTGCCGGAGACGGGGTCAACGATATCAACGGCGGCGACGCGGCCGTCAATGCGCTGCTCGAGGGGCTCGATCTCCTCGGTGCCGTCGCGGATGGCGGCGACGGTGATGCCGGCGCTGGTGCCGCAGTCGTCCCCGCGGATGATGACGTCTTGGGCGACATCCACCAGGCGGCGGGTGAGATAGCCGGCGTCGGCGGTGCGCAGGGCGGTGTCGGCGAGCCCCTTGCGCGCGCCGTGAGTGGAGACGAAGTACTCGAGCACCGACAGCCCCTCGTGGAAGTTCGACTTGATCGGCAGGTCCTCGATGAAGCGCCCAAAGGGGTCAACCATGAGCCCGCGCATGCCCGCCAGCTGCGCGAGCTGGGGCAGGCTGCCGCGCGCCCCGGAGTTGGCCATCATGAAGATGGGGTTGAAGGGGTCAATGTTCTCGAGGATGGCGTCGGCCATCTGGCTGGTGGCGACGTTCCACAGCCGGCACACCTCGTCCTCGCGCTCGCCGGCGGTGATGAGCCCGTTGGCGTAGTTGTCGTTGGTCTTGCGCACCAGCCCCTCGGTGCGCGCGATGATCTGCTCGCGCCGGGCCTCCGGGACGTCCATGTCCGTCATCGAGATGGTGATGCCGGAGGTGGTGGCGAAGCGGAAGCCGAGCTCCTTGAGGTCGTCGAGCAGCTTCACCGTGCGCGCGGTGCCGTAATGCTGGTGGCAGGTCTGGACGACGCTTCCCAGCTCCCAGTAGTCCACTACGCGATCAACGTAGCGCACCTTCGGCGGCAGTATCTCGTTGAAGATCAAGCGCCCGGGGGTGGTGTCCATCAACGCGCCGTCCACCCGCACCCGGATGTCGGCATGGAGATCCACGCGGCCGTGCTCGTGGGCGATGATGGCCGCGTCGGCGTTGGGGAAGACCTTGCCCGAGCCCATGGCGCCCACGCGCTTCTGGGTCAGGTAGTAGCAGCCCAGCACCATGTCGCGTGTGGGCACCACCATCGGCTTGCCGTGGGCGGGCGAGAACAGGTTCTCGGTGGACAGCATGAGGATGCGCGCTTCGCTCTGGGCGGTGGTTGACAGCGGCACGTGCACCGCCATCTGGTCGCCGTCGAAGTCGGCGTTGAAGGGATGGCACACCAGCGGGTGGATCTGAATCGCCTTGCCGTCCACCAGCACCGGCTCGAAGGCTTGGATGCCAAGGCGGTGGAGCGTGGGGGCGCGGTTGAGCAGCACCGGGTGATCGGCGATGACCTCCTCGAGCGCGTCCCAGACCTCGGGGCGCATGCGGTCAACCATCTTCTTGGCGGTCTTGATATTGGTGGTGTAGCCGCGGTCCACCAGCCGCTTCATGACGAAGGGCTTGAACAACTCCAGCGCCATCACCTTGGGCAGGCCGCACTGGTGCAGCTTGAGGTGCGGCCCGACGACGATCACCGAGCGCCCGGAGTAGTCCACGCGCTTGCCCAGCAGGTTCTTGCGGAAGCGCCCCTCCTTGCCCTTGAGCATGTCGGACAGCGACTTGAGCGGACGGTTGTTGGAGCCGGTCACCGGTCGCGCCCGCCGCCCGTTGTCGATGAGCGCGTCCACCGCCTCCTGCAGCAGTCGCTTCTCGTGGTTGATGATGGATTCCGGCGCCGCCAACTCCTTGATCTTCTTGAGGCGGTTGTTGCGGTTGATGATGCGGCGGTAGAGGTCGTTGAGGTCGGAGGTGGCGAAGCGCCCGCCGTCGAGCTGCACCATCGGGCGCAGCTCCGGCGGGATCACCGGCACCGCGTCCAGCACCATCCATTCCGGCCGGTTGCGCGACTTGCGGAAGGCCTCCGCCACCTCCAGGCGCTTGATGGCGCGCGCCCGCTTAGGGCCGGTGGTCTCGCGGATGTCGTTGCGCAGCTCCCGCGTCAGCTGCTCCAGGTCTATCTCGCGCAGCAGCGCTCTAATCGCCTCCGCGCCCAGCCCCGCGAGGTACAGGTTCTGGAAGTCCTCGCCGTGGTGGGCGACCAGCACCTCCACCAGCGCGCGCAGGTTGCGGTATTCGGCATCCGAGATCAGCTGCTTGCGCGTGAGCCCGGGTTTGGCGTCGAGGTTCTGCCCCAGCAGCAGCCGCAGCGCGGCCTCCAGCTCCTGCTTGCGCTCCTCCGCGATCTGCTGCTCTTCCTTGATGCGCTCCTGCACCGCGTGCTCGAGCTGGGCGCGGTCGGCCGCGCTCAGCCGCTTCGCCTCCGCGAGCTGCTGGTCGCGCTGCTTGAGCAGCGACTCGATGGTCTGTTCCAGGGTTTCGTCCGACGCCTGCTTCTCTTGCTCGACCGTCTGCCGGATGAGGTCGAGGTGGTCGTTGAGCTTGCGGTGATCAACGTGGGTCACGATGTAGGAGGCGAAATACAGCACCTTCTCCAGCGGGCGCGGGGACAGGTCCAGCAGCAGGCTCATGGGGCTGGGCACGCCCTTGACATACCAGATGTGCGACACCGGCGCCGCCAGGTCAATGTGCCCCATGCGCTCGCGCCGCACCTTGGAGCGCGTGACCTCCACCCCGCAGCGGTCGCAGGTGATGCCGCGGAACTTGATCTTGCGGTACTTGCCGCAGTGGCATTCCCAGTCACGGGTGGGCCCGAAGGTGCGCTCGCAGAACAATCCGTCGGGCTCGGGCTTGAAGGTGCGGTAGTTGATGGTCTCCGGCTTCTTGACCTCCCCGCGCGACCACCGACGGATCTCGTCCGGGGATGCCAGCCCCAATCGCAGCTGGTTGAAATGGGTCGTATCTACCACGAGCTCACCTCTTGGCTTCCGGCGCTGTGCCTGCCGCTACGCGCGTTGCGGATCACGCGACTTTTTCCTCCGCCTCCTCCAATTCCACCGCGCGCGCGTCCTCGCTCTCAACCGACACCTGCAGCCCCAGGCTTTGCAGCTCCTTGATCAGGATCTTGAAGGACTCGGGGATCCCCGGCTCCATGATGCTCTCGCCCTTGACGATGGACTCGTAGGTCTTGACCCGGCCCATGACGTCGTCGGACTTGATGGTCAGGATCTCCTGCAGCGTGTGCGCGGCGCCGTAGGCCTCCAGCGCCCACACCTCCATCTCGCCGAAGCGCTGGCCGCCGAACTGCGCCTTGCCCCCCAGCGGTTGCTGGGTGACCAGCGAGTAGGGACCGGTGGAGCGGGCGTGGATCTTATCATCCACCAGGTGCACGAGCTTCATCATGTAGGCGTAACCGACGGTGATGGGCTGGTTGAACCGCTCACCGCTGCGCCCGTCGTAAAGCCAGTACTTGCCGGTGCCGGGATCGAACCCGATGTTGTCGTCAACCCGGCGGCGGATGGTGTCGGCGAGCAGCTGCGCTCGCTCGCGGGCGCCGCGCTGCGCGCCCCACTCGGCATCGGTGAGCGCCAGGCGCTGCGCCAGGCGCTCCATCTCCTGCTCGTCGCCGGCGAGATGGTCGCGCAGCTTTTCCAGCGACTGGTCGATGAAGACGCGGCTCGTGCCCGGCGCCGGAGCGTCGTCGTCCCAGCCGTTGCCGACCCCGAGGTCGGAGGTGATGTATTCGCGCAGTTCGCGCCGACGGAGATCATCCGCCACCTGCTGCAGATAGGCGATGATTTCGGCCTCCGGCGCGCCCTGGAACACCGGGTTCTCGTAGTGCACGCCCTGCTCCTTGGCGGCATAGCCCAGGTGCGTCTCCATGATCTGGCCGATGTTCATACGCGAGGGCACGCCCAGCGGGTTGAGGATGATGTCCACCGGGGTGCCGTCGGGCAGGAACGGCATTTCCGCCGCGGGCATGATCTTGGCGATGACGCCCTTGTTGCCATGGCGCCCCGCCATCTTGTCGCCCTCCATGAGCTTGCGCTTCTGGGCGACGTAAACGTGCACCATCTGGTTGACGCCGGGCAGCAGCTCGTCGCCCGGCTCGCGCTGCAGCTCGCCGCCGCAGCGTTCGCAGTAGTGGCGGTGTTGCTCCTTGGAGAACTGCTGTTCCGCGCCGCACTTGGCGCAGCGGAACTTCAGCCGGCTAAAGCGCTTGACGTCCACCACCGTGCCCGACTCGCCGTGCGGCACCCGCAGCGAGGTGTCGCGCATCTCCGCCGCCTTCTCGCCGAAGATGGCGCGCACCAGCTTCTCCTCGCTCGTCAGCTCTTCCTGACCCTTGGGCGCCACCTTCCCCACCAGGATGTCCTCTGCTCGCACCTGCGCCCCGATGCGGATCACCCCGTCCTCGTCGAGGTCGCGCAGCACCTCCTCGCCGACGTTGGGGATGTCGCGCGTAATCTCCTCCGGCCCCACCTTGGTCTCGCGCGCCTCCACCTCGTACTTCTCGATATGGATGGAGGTGAAGACGTCGTCGCGCACCATCCGGTCGCTGACCACGATCGCGTCCTCGTAGTTGTAGCCCTCCCACGACATGAAGGCGCAGGCGATGTTGCGCCCCAGCGCCAGATAGCCGTGGTCGGTGCAGGGACCGTCGGCCAACACCTGCCCATCGGCGACGAAATCGCCGACATTCACCACCGGCTTCTGGTGGATGCAGGTGGCGGCATTGGAGCGCATGAAGTTGAGCAGGGGGTAATGGTCGATCTCCCCGTCGGGGCGCTGCACCCGCACCCCGGTCGCGCTCGCCGACGCCACCTTGCCTGCGTGCTTGCCCAGCACCACGCACCCCGAGTCGCGCGCCGCGCGCTCCTCCACCCCCGTCATCACCAGCGGCGCCTCCGAGCGTAGCAGCGGCACCGCTTGGCGCTGCATGTTGGCGCCCATCAGCGCGCGGTTGGCGTCGTTGTTCTCCAGGAAGGGGATGAGGCATGCCGCGACGCTCACGATCTGTTTGGGTGACAGATCCACCAGGTCGATGTCCTGCGGCCGCACTTGCGGGAAGGAGTTGCGATAGCGCACGTTCAGCGCCTCGCCGACGATGCGCCCGTTCTTCATCGGTACCGTCGCCGGCGCGATGCGGTAGTGGTCCTCCTCGTCGGCGGTGAGGTAGACGATGTCGTCGGTCACCACCCCGCCCTTGACGCGCCGATAGGGGGTCTCGATGAACCCGTAGGGATTGAGCCGGGCGTAGATGGCGAGCGCGCCGATGAGACCGATGTTGGGGCCCTCCGGGGTCTCGATGGGGCAGATGCGCCCGTAGTGGGAGTAGTGGACGTCACGCACCTCCAGCTTTGCGCTCTGGCGGCTCAGGCCCCCCGGCCCCAGGGCGCTCAGGCGGCGCTTGTGGGTCAGCTCCGCCAGCGGGTTGGTCTGGTCCATGAACTGCGACAAGGCGCTGGAGCCGAAGAAACTCTTGATAGCGGCGGAGATGGGCTTGGTGCTGATCACCGCCTGGGGCGTTATCTGCTCCGGGTCGAGGCTCGTCATGCGCTCGCGGGCGATGCGCTCCATGCGCAAGAACCCGAGCCTGAACTGGTCGCGCAGCAGCTCCCCAACGCAGCGCACGCGCTTGTTGACCAGATGGTCAATCTCGTCCACCGACGCCGTCTCGTCGCCCTCGCTCAGCCGCACCATGTAGCGTAGGATAGCGACGAGGTCCTCCTTGGTCAGGGTGCGGATGTCCTCCGGCAGGCCGACCCCGAGCTTGCGGTTGAGCTTGTAGCGGCCGACGCGGGCCAGGTCGTAGCGCCGCGGATCGGCGAACAGGGCCTGCAGCCGAGCGCGCGCGATCTCGGGCGTGACCGGGTCGCCGGGTCGCTCGCGGCGGTAGATGTCCAGCAGCGCGGAGTCCTCGTCATGGGTCGGATCGCGCTCCATCGTGTTGTCGATCAGCGGGCTCAGGCGCGCGACCTTGTAGGTCTTGCGCCGCAAGCCGGCAACCGCGCGCGCGCCGTCGCGGTCCACCCGCACTCCCGCCTCGGCTACCACCTCGCCCGTGCGGGTGTCAACCAAGTCCTCCCAGGGCCGCCGCCCAGTCAGCTCCTCGGCGCTTGGCTCGCTGAGGATCTCCGGCTCTCCGAACACCTGCATCAGGTCAACGTCGGTCGAGACCTTGAGCTCGGCGCTCTCCGCGCCCATGTTGATGCCGTTGAGCGCCCGCAGCAGCGTGGTCGCGGGGAACTTGTGCGCCTGGCCGACGCGCACCACCACCACTTCGTTCGCGTCAGTGTCGAATTCCAGCCACGACCCCTCGGCGGGAATGACTTGCGCGGCGTAAAGGATGCGGCCGGAGAAGTCGATGGCATCCTTGAAGTACGCACCGGGGGAACGCGCGAGCTGGCTCACCACGGCGCGCTCGGTGCCGTTGATGATGAACGTGCCGTTCTCCGTCATCAGCGGCAGCTCGCCGAGGAAAACCTCCGTCTCCTTGATCTCACCCGTGCTGCGGTTGAGCAGCCGCACCACCACCTTCAGCGGCGCTTCATAGGTGGCGTCGCGCTCGCGGCACTCGGGGACGCCGTACTTGGGCTCGCCCAGGTAGTAGTCGTGAAAGGACAGGGACAGATTCTGCGTGAGATCGGTGATGGGCGAGAAGTTGTCGAGCAGCTCCCGCAGGCCGTCCTTGAGCAGCCACTCGTAGGAATCAAGTTGGATTTCGATTAGGTTGGGGGGCTCGACGATCTCGACGTAGCGCTTGCGTGCCTCGACCGGCTGCAAAAGCATGTTTCGGCACCTCTCACGAAAGTGGGGGCGATCAGTCTGCTGCAAAACGGGGCTGCATCCGGCGCGGGCGCGCGCCCGCGCGCTTTACCGCCGGCCGCGGGAACCAGAACCTCTTTGACCTCCGCCAGAACCTTAAGTGTATTGCATCTTGCGTGGAATGTCAACCCCGTAAGCCATTCTCTCTGCTGCGCGCCGCTCACAGTCACTGCGGGGGGCGGGGACGACACCGCTGGCGGACGTGCCTGACTCCTCGGCCGGGCGCCACGGCGCGACGCGCGCCGCGGCGTCACCCCGGGGGAGCGCTCCAGCCGCGGCCGCCAACCCCCAGCCCTTCGGGCGCCGGCGCCGTCGGACGAACGCGCTCCGGGTGCTCGACCCTCACAGCAGCGGCGTCAGCACCTCGATGGCGCGGCGGATATCGCGGGCCTGGCTCTCCCCGGAGATCTCGCGTTCGATCGTCAGCACGCCCGCAAACCCGAAGGACTTCAGCTTGGGCACGAGCCGGTCGAAGCCCACCCGCCCCTCACCCAGCGGCTTCTCCGCGCCCAGGCGCCCCGGCTCGGTCGGGTACTCCCCGTCCTTGGCGTGGACTCCGCGCACGTAAGCCCCCAGGACATCCAGGGCGTCCACCGGGTTGGCCTTGCCGTACATGAGCAGGTTGGCGGGGTCGAGATTGACGCCGAGATTGCCGGTGCCGATGTCGGTCATGACCCGCAGCAGGGTGATCGGTGTCTCCTGGCCGGTTTCGAAGCAGAAGCTCAGCCCCAGCTCCTGGCAGCGCTCCGCGATCCGGCGCAGGGCGCCAACCGTACCTGCGTACAGCGGGTCGCGCGGGTTCTCGGGTATGAACCCGGCGTGGGTGGTAATCGAAGGAACGCCGACGGAGCGCGCGAATTCCGCACCGCGCACCAGCGCCGCCACGCGCATCTCCCGGTACTCCGGCGGCACGAAGCCGATGGTGGCGGGGCCGTCAACGAAATCCCATACCTGCGGCCCCGGATACCCGGTCCACAGCGTGGTGATCTCGACGCCGGTGTCGGCGCACGCTTGGCGCAGCCGCTCGCCGTTTCCGTCGGTGTACAGGGCCGGATCCCAGGTCGCCACCTGGCAGGTGGGCAGACCGAAATCCGCGACCTTGCGCAGTTCCTTTTCCGGCTCCTCGTGGAAGCTAACGATGACCCCGAGCCGCAGGGGCCCGGCAGGCTGCGCCCGCACCGCTGCTGATTCCATGGCACCTCTCCGCGCAAGTGTGAGGCGGGCCCGACCATCGGGGCCCGCCGGGTTACGTCCAGGACGCTGGTTTTCGGCGCGGCCGACGAATCATCCTGCCGGCGAGCATCGGCTTGCGCGGCGAACTCCGGGGCCGCGCGCGTGGCGCACCGGCGCGCTCGTGGCCTGTGTGCCCGGCCGCCACGGCTGCAGCAGGATTTGCGCCGGACTGCGCCGTAAGCCCTCCCCAAAGGCGCAGCGGCAGGAGGAGCTAGAATGGGAGCGGTTGATACCTGTCACAGCTGCGGCATGCCCATGCAGACGTCCGAGATGCACGGCGCAGGGATCGAGCAGAACCCCTACTGCGTCTACTGCACCGACGCTGAGGGCCACCTCAAGTCGCGCGAGCAGGTGCGCGAGGGCTGGATCCAGTTCACCGTGGACGCGATGGGCAAGTCCCGCGGCGAGGCCGAACGTGAGGTTGACGCGGCCATGGCCGAGATGCCGGCGTGGAAGGACGGGTAGAGTAAGCTCGGCACCGGTGGGATTCCCGGCTGCTGCCGACCGGGGTCGCGCCGACTGGGGTCGAGCCGCCGGGGTCGAGCCGATCGGGGTCGAGCCGCCGGGGTCGAGCCGATCGGGGTCGAGCCCGCGCGGGGTCACAGCTTCGCCTGGAAGACAGCGTAGTCCACGGTGTCGAGCAGGTACGCCGCGATAATCAGGGCGACGGAGGCGATGAAGATGTACTCGCCGTTGAAATGATAGACCGTGCGCAGCAGCGGTCGCAAGGCGTCCTCGCTTGTGGGGAGCATGGAGAGCGAGCTGAGCATCGCGGCAAGGGTGACGTCCAGCCAGTGGTAAGCACGGTTGATCTGCGGCAACAGCGCCACCATGATCCCCGCGGTGATGGGATAGGCGATCCAGTAGAACGCGCGATACTTGTAGTGCTGATGCTCGCCATAGATCGGACACTCGCGGCAGTACGACTCGCCCTGGTGGGTGGCGACGCGGTAGCTGAGTTGTTCCTTCATACGCTCGCGCGCCAGGCGCTCGTTCTCGGGCAGCGTCCCGCGCAGGCGCGCCTCCAGGTCTTGGATCAGGTGCTGCGCCAAGACCGGGTCGCACTGACAGCCCGTGCCGCGCTTCCAGCAGGTGGTGCGCAGCTTGTAGCTGGGGCAGTTCTCGCGCAGGTTCTCGCGGCACAAAGATAGCTCCCAGCACTTGCGCAGGAGCGAGCGGCGCGGCGGGCGCGGCGGGGCGTCCGCAGACTGCTCCGTGGTCCTGGTTGCGATGATGGTCGGCGCGGACGAGCGCACGCGGCTCGGGCGATTCGCGATACGCGCCACCATCTTGCCCGCGAAATGGACGGCGGTGATCAGCAGCAGCACCTTGCCCGCGAGCCGGAACCCCGCCAACATGAGGTCGCTCGCCTGATTGGGGTTGGCGTAGTCGCGCATCATGGAGGCGCTCACCAGCCACGGCAGCCCGAAGTAGCACAGGGCGCCGCCCACGCCCCCGACGTAGCCTGCTACGTCGTTCTCGCGAAAGCGGAAAATGCTGACGACGGTGACGCCCCACAGCCCCGCCATGAAAACGATGAGGGCGGTGCGGATGGCGTCCAGGAAATGCGCCCGCGCCGCCGCCGGTAACGCCACCCCCGACCGGTCCTGTGGAAACGCCGCCACCCCGCCGGAAACCAGCCCGGCCAGGAGATAGAAGACCGCCCCCACCACGGCGACGGCGGCGACGACGAGCGCCCGGTCGAGCAAGTAGATGCCCAATGCCGATACGCTCGTGGGCACGGACGTCTTGCGCGGCTTGAGCTCGATGCGAGTTGCCATGACTCCTCGCCGACATTGTACCATCCCCCAGCCCCCCTGCAAACCGGCCGCTTGCCTCCCCCCACCGGCGCCGCCGCGCGGTCCCGGCGGCCGACACGGCCGACACCGCCTCGCTTGTCCTGCCCCCGACCGTGTGCTATTATGACCGCGGCCGAAGGTGAATGGCGGCACCGGCGCGTGTCCGGTGCGTGACACCATCACTCTGCGTCGGGAAGTCGCGCCATGGAGATCCTAGCCGTCTTGCTGCCGGCGCTGGGCATCGGAGTCATCATCCTCATGCTGGTCGAGCTCCAGCAGTGGCGCGCGCACCGCACCCTCATCTCGGGGCGGCAAGTGGCGCTGCGGATGGTGGGCGGGATCATCCTGCTGGCGCTGCTGACGGCGATCTTCCTCGGCCTCTACCTCCTGGGCCTGCGCTCCCCCGCCGGGCGGCCCGGGTTCTTTATCGCCTGGTGGCTGGGGTGCCTGGTTGCCGCCATCGCCCTCATATACGTGGCGCTGGTGGACGTGCGCCACGTCGAGGAGCATCGGCGCGAGCACGAGAATGCCCTATGGCGGGATTTCGCCCGCACCCTCGCCGAGCGCATCCGCCGCGAGCGCGGGGGGAATGACGCGGATACCCCCGATGAGCGCGCTTGATCCCGATGAGCGGTTCATGCGCCAGGCGCTGCGCCTGGCGGCCCGGGGCCGCGGATGGACCGGCCCCAACCCCATGGTCGGCGCGGTCGTCGTCGCCGGCGGTGAAGTCGTAGGCGAGGGGCATCACCGGGGCCCCGGCAGCGCCCACGCCGAGATCGTCGCCCTCGAGCGCGCCGGAGACGGAGCGCGGGGGGCGACGTTGTACCTGACCCTGGAGCCGTGCGTTCATCACGGCCGCACGCCCCCGTGCGCGCCGCGGGTCATCGCCGCCGGGGTCGCGCGCGTGGTGATCGCCTCGGAGGACCCCAACCCGCGCGTCGCCGGCCGCGGGATCACGGCCCTGCGCCAGGCCGGGATCGAGGTCGCCGCAAGCCTGCTGCGGGAGCACGAGAACCGGCTGAATGAGGCCTATCGCAAGTATATCACCACCGGCCGGCCCTTCGTCACGCTGAAGATCGCGACCAGCCTGGATGGTAAGATCGCCACCCGCACCGGCGACTCGCGGTGGATCACCGGCCAGCCCGCTCGCGCCATGACCCATCGCCTGCGCCGCGACAGCGATGCTATACTGGTGGGGGTGCAGACCCTGATCGCGGACGATCCGGAGTTGACCGTCCGCCACGTGCGGTTGCGGCGCGAGCCGCTGCGGGTGGTGTGCGACAGCTCGGCGCGCACGCCGCCGCAGGCGCTGCTGATGTCCAGCGGCAAGCGGCCGGCGCTGATCGCCGTCACCGAGCGGGCGCGCGCGCAGGAGGTTCGGGCGCTGGGCGACGCCGGCGCGCAGGTACTGGTCTTGCCGCAGTGGTACGGGCGGGTGGACCTGGCGGCGCTGCTCGATGAGCTCGGCCGCCGCGAGGTGGCAAGTCTCCTGGTCGAGGGGGGAGGCGAGATCTCGGCGTCGTTCGTCGAGCAGCGGCTGGCGGACAAGCTCGTCCTGTTTGTCGCGCCGAAGATCATCGGCGGGGCCGAGGCGCGCACCGCGGTCGGGGGCGCCGGGGTCGCCGCCGTCGAGGGGGCATGGCAGGTGCGGGACATGCGCTGCCGCCGCCTCGGCGACGACTTCATGATCGAAGGGTATCTGGGCGGAGGAAGCCGCGGGTAGAGCCACCCTTCCCGTAGGGGTCGCTCTGCTGAGCGACCCGGCGAGCGAAAGCGGGCCGGGTCGGAGCCCGGCCCCTACGCAGAAGCAACATGTTCACCGGCATCATAACCGAGATCGGCGTCGTTGGCAGCGTCTCGCGGCAAGCGCAGGGGCTGAATATCACCATCCGCGCGCCCCAGACCGCGCCGCGCTTGCGCCCGGGCGATAGCGTCGCCGTCAGCGGTGTCTGCCTGACCGCCGAGCGCATCGAGGGCGCCGCCTTTGTCGCCTCCGTCATGGCGGAAACGGCAGCCAAGACCACGCTGGGCGCGCTGCGTCCCGGCGCGCGAGTCAACCTGGAGCTGCCGTTGACGCTGAGCGATTTCGTCGGCGGGCACCTGGTGGCCGGGCATGTGGACGGTGTCGGCAGTGTCACCGCGCGCGAGGAGAAGGGTGACTCGGTGCTGCTGAGCATTTTGGCGCCGCGGGCGGTGCAGCCCTACCTGGCCCCCCGGGGGTCGGTAGCGGTGGATGGGGTCAGCCTGACCATCGCCGAGGCGGCCGCGGCATCGTTCACCGTCTCCCTGGTGCGGCACACGCTGGAGAACACGACCCTGGGCGACCTGCGCCCCGGCGCCGAGGTCAACCTCGAAGGCGACCTGCTGGCGCGCTACCTCGAGCGGTTGCTGCAAGCTCGCGCCAGCGAATCCGGCGAGACCGTTGACGTGGACCAGATCACCCTCGAAAAGCTGGGGGAGGAGGGGTATCTGTGATGCCAGAGACACAGACTGGCTGGACCTTCGTGGCTGCAGGCGCCATAGCTTTGTTTGTCCTCCTGGAAGTGGCGCTGCGCCCAATTACGGGGAAGCAAGGGTGGGGCTGGCGCCATGAAGCCGTGACTTGGGCGGTCATATTCATGATCCTTGGATTCATCGCCCTACTCGCGAGGGTCGCGGCCCCCGTGATGGCAGCGATGCCCAGCCAGGCACAGGCCGTCGCGGTGTCGCGGGCGAATCTGGTAGTGTTTCTGTTCTGGTTCTCCGCCTTCGCGCTGCTGGGACTGACTGGCGCCTGGGCGTTCAGCGCATCGTTTGCCGTCCTGGGTTGGACGGATCGCGCCGCCCCGCATCCGGTCATTCCGGTTCTAGGTCCGTTCGCGGAGGAGTTCTGGGCAATCGTCGCTGCACGGCAGCACCTGTCGGCAAAGCAGCGGGGCGTGATCTGGCTGCGCCACGTGCTTTTCGGCGTTGCGCTGATGCTCACCGCCGGCGTGGGGATGCTCATGACCCTGGGCCTGCCGAAGGCGGCTCTGTGGCCCCACCTGCTCGTAGGCATGGTCGTCATTCTGCTCTTGGGTCCAGCGCGCAGCGATCGGCGCATCGCTGCGCGCCAGCCCGTCGGGAAGCCTCCGGCGGACGAGTGCATATGACGCCGGAGGTCATCAAAAGCACCGCCCTGGTCGCCTGGCTCGCCGTGAACGCGCTGGCGCGCTACCTCGAGCGGCTGCTGCAAGCTCGCGCCACCGAATCCGGCGAGCCCGTTGACGTGGACCAGATCACCCTCGAAAAGCTGGGGGAGGAGGGATACCTGTGACACCGGACGTTCTCAAGGCTGCCGCCTATGCGGCCTGGGTCGCCGTGCTGACGCTTGCCCACATGCGTTTACGACGTGTCCGCGGCGGCGAGATCGGATGGCATGATCGCATTCCCGGCTGGTATATCGCGGTCGTTGTTGTGGCGACAATTGCACTGGCGTTCGCAGTGGGCGCTGCAAACCTGTTTGGGCGCAAGTAGGCCCCCGCGTCTGTGTCGCCCGGTTCGTCATCAAGCATGATATAATCTAATCAGCGGCAAGGATGGATTTCCAGGATGGAGTCCCATTGACATGGTATTCAAGGTCGTCCTGAAGCCCAGCGAGGAAGGCGGATACACGGCACTGGTGCCCGCGCTCCCGGGATGTATCAGCGAGGGCGAAACGATTGACGAGGCCATGCGCAACGCGCGCGAGGCCATCGAGCTTTACCTGGAGCCCCTTGATGACACCGCCCCGGCGGAAGGCAGCTTGGTCAAGGAACTGACCCTTTGACCAGGGTCCCAAGCCTGAGCTACGTCGAGATCATCCGTGCGCTTGAGCGAGACGGCTGGACCGGAATCAGACAGCGCGGCAGCCATATCCGTCTGCAGAAGACGGTGGCCGGCGAAGTACTCAGACTGACGGTTCCTGCGCACCGGCCGGTCAAACGTTCGACGCTGTCGCATATTCTCAAGCAGGCGCGGCTTGATCTCGATCAGTTCCATAGGTTACTGTGATCCACCAAGTCCGGGAGTGAAGTGCCGCGTACCCGGTGATCGTAACCGCTTGACCCTCGAGATGTTGGGGGAGGAGGGGTACTTGTGAACGAAGCACCCTGGCGCAGCCCCATGCCGGCTCTTATCTTCGGTCTGGTGGCGGTAGCGGCGCTGCTCGGCGTCTTCGTGCTGGTGCTGATCAGCGTGCGGCGGAGAGAGGCAAGCCCGTGGCTGGCGGTCGGGGCCCTCGCCGGAGCCATCACCATGGGGCTGATGTTCCTGGCCATGGCGTTCGAGAGCGGCGCGCTGCATCCTTTCCTTGCGCGCTACCCGCTCCCCGTGCGTGGGCGAATATCCTCGGGCCTCCATTGGATGTCCCACGCGGTCATGGCGGCGATAGCGTGCGCCGTGATCGTCCTAGGGCTGGAGATGATCGTCGGATCGTTCGCCATGCTGCCGCGGTTGCGCCGGGGCGGGGCTCTACGCTTGATGGTGTTCTCTCGCGGATACCCCAACATCGTCGAGCACTGGGACAAGCTCACCTTATGGGCTCGAATTCAAGTGTGGTTCGGGAGTCTGGTGATGGCAGGGCTGCTCCTCTACTTTGGCGCCATTGTCTTGGGGCTTACCTTGGGGCTGACCCAGGGCCCAGGTGTCTTAGGCGGGTGGTGGTTGTTTCACATGGCCTTCCCGCTGTCTTACTGTCTGGTGCTGTCGCAGTTGTCGTTCTACGATGCGCGGGCGCGCCGCCTGGCGCGGCAGTCGCAGGCGGAGGCGCCAGACCCTGCCGCATCCGCGTAGAACGCGCCCATTGACCTGAACCGAGTGGGCCTCGACCAGCTCGGGGAGGATGGGTATCTGTGATGGCCGTCGGAACGCCCTTGCTACAGAGGCACGTGTGACGAGCCCATGGCACAGCCAGGGTGCTACGATCACTCTCGCCGCCCTTGCGGTGGCGTGCGGAATCGCCATCGTCGTCCTCCTGGTGCTCGACGTCCGGCGCAAAGAGGTGAGCCTCGCGCAAGCAGTTGGATGCGTGGTCGTCCTTGGCGCCGTCGCGGGCGTCACTGTTGGCGCGCCTCGCATCGAGAGCCTCTTCTACTCGAGGCTGGCACACTACCCCCAGGCGGTGAGGGAGACCGTCGAACTGCGCCTGGGCATACTCGCATTCCTCGTTTGGCTCGCGGTGTTCTCCGTCGTGGCCGTCATGGGGGCGCTGGGAATCGCAGCCTCCTTCAGCATCCTGGGGCCGCCTGGGAATCGCCTGTCGTCGTTCGCGCCGCCTCCGTTTCAGAGAGGTCACTGGGCCACGCTGGTCCGGCGCTCCGCGGACATCCCTTGGTCGGTACGCATTTATCTCTGGGCGAGGCACGCGCTTTCCAATCTGGCCTTTTTCTGCGGGGGCGTAATGGGGCTGCTGATGGCCATTGGATTGCCAGTGCATGTGGGGTGGGCCGTTCTGCCCCTCGTTTTCGGACGGATCATCGGTCCCGCCGGTCTAGACCGGAGAGTTGCGGACAGCCTGAGCCACGCCGAGTGCGCGGCGCGTTGACAGGCACGGGGACCGGTCATCCCCCGCCGGCGCGCCCTCTGGTTGTCAGCGCCGCGCGTCCCGCGGCCGCGCGTTTCAGGATATAATGTGGGGTACGTCATCCGCGTTCATCCGTGTCTGTGCGCGGCCCAGGGAAGCCGAGGTAACCCATGCCCTTCGCAACCATCGAAGAAGCGGTGGCGGAGACCGCCGCCGGCAATTTCGTGATCGTGGTGGATGACGAGGACCGCGAGAACGAGGGCGACCTCATCATGGCCGCCGAGTTCATCACCCCCGCGACGGTCAATTTCCTGGAGACGCATGCCCGCGGCATGTTGTGCGTGCCCATGGAGCGAGGGCGGCTGCAGCAGCTCGAGATCCCCCTGATGGTGGCCGATAACACCGAGCGCTATCACACCGCCTTCACTGTCACCGTGGACGCCAAGGGCGTCACCACGACGGGCATCTCCGCCGCCGACCAGGCCGCCACCATCCGCAAGCTCGCCGACCCCAAGGCCCACGCCGACGACTTCGTGCGCCCCGGCCACGTCCAGCCGTTGATGGCCGAGCCCGGCGGGGTGCTCCACCGCTCGGGTCACACCGAGGCCGCGCTTGACCTCGCCCGCCTCGCGGGCCTGCGCCCCGCCGCCACCATCTGCGAGATCAAGAACCCCGACGGCGGCATGGCGCGCCTGCCCGAGCTGGAGCGCTTCGGCGCCGATCACGGCTTCAAGCTTATCACCATCGCCGACCTCATCCAGTACCGCCGGCGCACCGAGAAGCTCGTGCGCCGCCTCGCCACCACCGCCCTGCCGACGCCTTTCGGCGATTTCACCGCGCACGCCTACGAGTCGCTGGTGGACACGAATCCCTACCTCGCGCTGACCCTCGGCGACGTCACCCGGGACGGCACCCTGGTGCGCGTGCACTCGAGCTGCGTCACGGGCGACGTCTTTCACTCTCGCCGCTGCGACTGCGGGGCGCAGCTAGAGCTGGCGCTGCGCATGATCCAGGAGGAGGGGCGGGGGGTGCTGTTGTACGTGCACCAGGAGGGGCGCGGCATCGGTCTGTTGAACAAGCTGCGGGCCTATGAGCTGCAGGACTGCGGCCACGACACCGTCGAAGCTAATGAGCTGCTGGGGTTCCCCGCGGACTTGCGTGACTACGGCATCGGCGCGCAGGTGCTGGTGGACCTGGGGGTCAAGCACATCCGGCTCATGACCAACAACCCGAAGAAGCTGGTGGGGCTCGAGGGGTACGGCTTGACGATTATCGAGCAGGTGCCGTTGGCGGTGCCGCCGACCGCGCAAAACGCGCCTTACCTGCGCACGAAGCGCGACAAGCTCGGGCACCAACTAGAGGTGGAGTAGAGGCAGCGGAGGGAATGAGCTGCGGATTGACACGGACGCGCGCGAATTGGGACGTAGGGGCCGATCTCCTGATCGGCCCGCGAACGGGCCGGGGCAGAGCCCGGCCCCTACATAGGACTGCGATAGGCAAATGCGGCCGATTACATGTCCCATCATATTTGCATATCCGTGTTCATCCGCGTCAATCCGCGGCGAAAGGATAGCGACATGCCGAAAACCTACGAGGGAAAGCTGACGGCGGAGGGGTTGAACTTCGCCATCGTCGTCGGCCGCTTCAACGAGTTCATTACCGGCAAGCTGCTGGGCGGGGCGATGGACGCGCTGCAGCGCCACGGCGCGCAAACGGAGCAAATCGAGGTCGCCTGGGCGCCCGGCTCGTTCGAGATCCCGCTGGTGGCGCAGAAGCTGGCCGACAGCGGCAAGTATGACGCCGTCATCTGCCTGGGCGCGGTCATCCGCGGCGCAACGCCCCATTTCGAGTACGTCGCCGCCGAAGCCGCCAAGGGCATCGCCCAGGCGGGCCTGAAGAGCGGCGTGCCGGTGATCTATGGCATCGTCACCGCCGACACCATCGAGCAGGCGGTCGAGCGCGCCGGCACCAAGTCCGGCAACCGCGGCTTCGACGCCGCCGTCAGCGCCATGGAGATGGCCAACCTCATGCGCGCCCTGCCGCGCAAGGGGAAGTAATGCGAATTCACATCCCGCGGCGGCGCGGCGGGGCCGGCGATGGCGCCCGCGCCCCCGCAGCCCATCTCATGCCGGACACCAGCGCACCTCGCGGCGCCAAGCTGACCTACGTCATCATCGGGGCGGTGGCGGCGGGGTTCGTCGGCGGGCTCGCCGCCGTGCGGCTGACGTCGCCGCGCGGCGAATGGGCGTGGTCGCGGATGCCCCAGGTGCTGGCGGCGGCGCCCGAGCGGGCGGGCCCGGGGTCATTCGCTCCCATCGCGCGCGCCGTCATTCCCAGCGTCGTCAACATTGACACGCAAGTCCGGGAGCGCGTGTCTCCCTTCGGGGGCGGCCTCTTCGGCGACTTCCTGGGCCGCGATCCCTTCGAGGAGATCGTCCCGCGCGCGGGCAGCGCCTCCGGCTTGATCATCCGCGGCGACGGCTACATCCTCACCAACCAGCACGTGATCGAGAACGCGCAGCGCATCGTGGCGACCCTCGCCGACGGCCGCCAGTTCGACGCGCGGGTGGTGGGCGCCGACCGGCCTTCCGACCTCGCCGTGCTCCACATAGACGAGAGCAACCTCAAGCCGGCGGTGCTCGGCGATTCCTCGACCGTCGAGCCGGGCGACTGGGTGGTGGCGATCGGCAACCCCTTCGGCCTTCAGCACACCGTAACCGTCGGCGTCGTCAGCGCCCTGGGGCGCCCGATCTACGTCCAGGAGGAGCGGCGGCGCTACGAGGACCTCATCCAGACCGACGCCTACATCAATCGCGGCAACTCCGGCGGGCCGCTGGTGGACGAGAACGGCGCCGTCATCGGCATCAACACCGCCATCTACGTCGCCTCCGAAGCCGCGCCCATCGGCTTCGCCACCCCCGTCAACAGCGCCAAGCGCGTCATCGGCGACCTCATCGCCCGCGGGCGCGTCAGCCGCTCCTGGATCGGGATCAGCTTCGCCCGCACCATCGTCACCCCGCAGCTCGCCCGCCAGCACCGGCTGCCCACCGACCACGGCGCCATCGTCAGCGAGGTCACCGCGGGCGCCCCGGCCGCTCGCTCCGGCTTGCGCCGCTACGACACCATTGTGCAGATTGACGATACGCAGATCATGGACGTGGACCAGGCGCTGCAGATCATTGTCACCGCACCCGTCGGCTCCAGGCTCAACCTCCGCATCTGGCGGCCGACGCGCGACGGGTGGTCGCAGCACGTCATGCCGATCGTGACCGAAGAAGCGCCCGCGCCGCCGGGCTCATGAGCCGGAGCACCGCGACCCGTCGGGGTGTCCGCGCAGCGGGCGGTGCGCGCGCGGTCCCGGTTGCGAGGGGCTATCGAGCATGAGAATCGGCGTCATCAGCGACACCCACGGCGATACGCGCGGCTGGCGGGCGGCGGTGGAGGGGCCCTTTGCCGGGGCCGGCTTGATCCTGCACGCGGGCGACCTCCTCTATCACGGCCCCCGCAACCCGCTGACCGCCGCTTATGGGCCGCCCGAGCTGGCGGAGCTGATCAACCACGCTCCGGCGCCGGTCGTCATCGCCCGCGGCAATTGTGATTCCGAGGTGGATCAGCTCGTGCTGGACTTCCCCGTCCAGGCGCCCTACGCCCTGATCGTGATCGAGGGCCTGCGCATCATGGTCACCCACGGCACCGAGTTCGGCCTCGAGGACCCCGTGCCGGGCATGGCGAGCCTCGCCGAGCGGTACAGCCTCGACGTGCTGGTGTCCGGGCATACCCACGTTGCGCTGCTGGAGCGGGCCGGGGGCGCCCTACTCGTGAACCCCGGCAGTCCGTCGCTGCCCAAGTCGCACGCCGGCAAGCCCCAGCCCACGGTGGGCATCATCGAGGACGACGTCGCCCGCATCGTTACCCTGGAAGGCCGCGTGCTGATGGAGAGCCCGCTCGCGCGCCGCAGGCGGGGGCGCGGCTGAGTGCGCGCGATCATCCAACGCGTTGCCCGCGCCCGCGTGACCGTGGGCGATGCGGTGACGGGCGAAATCGGCCCGGGGCTGGTGGTGCTGGTCGGCGTTGAGGTCGGCGACACGGGGGAGGACGCCGCCTACCTGGCCGACAAGATCGCCGGCTTGCGCGTGTTCGAGGACGCGCAGGGCAAGCTCAACCGGTCGGCCCTGGAGGTGGGCGGGGCGCTGCTGGCGGTGAGCAATTTCACTCTGCTCGGCGACTGCCGCAAGGGGCGCCGCCCCAGCTTCAGCGACGCCGCGCCACCCGCGCAAGCAGCGCCGCTTTTCAACCACCTCGTCGAGCGCCTGCGCGCAACCGGCCTGCCGGTCGCGACCGGGGCCTTCCGCGAGCACATGCGGGTCGAGATTCACAACGACGGCCCGGTGACCCTGCTGCTCGACAGCCGGCGCACGGCCTGAGACCTACCGGAAGCGATCCCGCCGGTCCTCGCTCGCGGTGATCGTGCTCGCCGAGGATGCGGAGCGTGCCGCGCGGAATTGATGGAGCGGTGGCTCATGATTGACCAGGCGATGATACTGGCTGCGGGCCGAGGGACGCGCATGGGCGCGGTCGCCCGTGAGCGGCCCAAGCCGCTGCTGGAGGTCGCGGGCGCGCCGCTGCTGCACCACGTCTTGAGCGGCCTCGCCGACGTCGGCCTCCGGCGCGCGGTGGTCGTCGTCGGCCATCTCGGCGAGCAGATAGAGCGGCGCTTCGGCGCCGTTGCCGGCGCCGGCCTGCGGATCAGCTACTGCCGACAGGAGCGCCCGACCGGCACCGCCACCGCGGCCTTGCTGGCGCAGCGGCACCTGGCACCGGCGCCGCTGGTGATGAGCTTCGCCGACATCCTGTGCGCGCGCAGCAACTACCGCAAGCTGCTCGCCTGCTTCGAGGCGCACCCCTGCGAGGTCCTGCTCGGCCTCAATCCGGTGGAGGATCCCTGGGAGGGCGCGGCGATCTACCGCGACGGCGACCGGGTTACCCGCCTGGTCGAGAAGCCGCCGCGGGGCGCTTCGGCGACCCGCTGGAACAGCGCCGGGGTCATGGTGCTGACATCGCCGGTGTGGCCGGTGCTGGAGGAGCTGCCGCCGTCAGCGCGCGGTGAATACGAGCTGCCCCAAGGGATCGCGCGCATGGTGGAGACGGGGCACGACGTTCGCGGGGTGGAGTTCGCGGGCTTCTGCTCCGACATGGGCCGGCCCGACGACCTGGCGCGCGTCGTCCGGCTGGCGCAAGCGGGCGCGCTCGACCTGTCGTGACCTGTTGACGGTCGCCAAAGGAGCCGAACCATGTCTCATGTCAACGTCCTGGTGATCTTTACCGACCAGCAACGCGCCGACACCATCCATGCGCTTGGCAACCCGGTGATTCGCACACCCAACCTCGATCGCCTCTGCGCCGAGGGCGTGTCTTTCACCAGCGCCTTCTCCGCGTCGCCGGTCTGCGTGCCGGCCCGATGCGCGCTCCACTACGGGCAGTATCCCCAGCGCAGCAGCTGCTATGACAACGGGGACCCCATGCCCGAGGACGGGCGCCTGTCTTTCATGGAGGCCCTGGCGCAGGCCGGCTACCGCACCCACGGGATCGGAAAATGTCATTTCACGCCTGATCGTTTCGCCCTGCGGGGGTTTCAGGCGCGCGAACGCCAAGAGGAGCTGCTGGCCGCGCCGGCCGAGGATGACTACCTGCAGTTCCTGCAGGCGCACGGCTTCGCCCATATCGGTGACCCGCACGGGGTCCGCGGGGAGATGTACTACGTCCCCCAGCCGGCGCAAATGCCCGCCGAGCTTCATCCCACCCAGTGGGTCGGAGATCGGGCTCGAACCTTCATCACCGAGCAGGCCGGCTCCCCGCAGCCCTGGCTGCTGTTCTGCAGCTTCATTCATCCTCACCCGCCGTTCTCTCCGCCGAGCCCCTGGCACAAGCTCTACCGGGCGCCCTTGATGCCCTTGCCCCACGTTCCCGCGGACTGGGAGGCGCTGCACACCGCAATCAACCGGGTGCAGAACCGCTACAAGTACCGGGACCAGGGATTTGACCAGAACCTTGTGCGCTGCCTCAAGGCCTACTACTACGCCGCCATCTCGTTCATTGACTTCCAGGTCGGGCGCATCGTGCAGGCGCTGGAGCAAAGCGGGCACTTGGAGCGCACCCTCGTCATCTTCACCTCGGATCACGGGGAGCTGCTGGGGGATTACCGCTGCTTCGGCAAGCGCAGCATGCATGACGCCTGCGCGCGGGTGCCTATGCTCGCGCGCCTGCCCGGGCGTTTCCCCGCGGGCCTGCGCTGCGCCAGCCCGGTCAGCCTCGTGGACGTCATGCCCACCATGCTTGCCGCCGCCGATATCCCCGGGCCTTCGACCCCGCTGGATGGGGAAGACCTGGCTGCGGTCGCGGCCGGACGCAGCCCGCGCCAGTACGTTTACTCTCAGTACCAACGCGCTGCCCAGGCAATCTACACCATCGTCGGCGAGCGCTGGAAGTATGCGTATAGCGCCCCCGACAACCGAGAGTACCTCTTCGACCGGCAGCAGGACCCCCTCGAGAGCAGGAACCTTGCCGAGGTCCACTTCGCCGAAGCGGCCCGACGGCAAATGCGGGAGCAAATCATCGGCTATCTGCGATCGGCCGGGGAGGCCGACGCGCTCGACGGGGATGACTGGAGGACCTACCCTCGCCACCAGATGCCGGCGAACCCTGACGCGGGTCTCCTGGTCCAGGATACGCCGTGGGCGGACACCCGGATTGACGGCTACACGTAGCCCAACGCCGAAGCCCGACCCGATGGCGGCGCCAGTCCCACCGGTGGGCGGATCCATCCGACCTCGGCGCGATCACCAGCAGCGGCGAGCACGCATTCGCGGCGGCCTACCGGCCCAGGCCCATCAGGCGCTTAACGATGTGGACGCGCGCGGAGGGGTCATCGTGATAGGCCGCGCTCAAGCTGTCGAGCAGGGAACGCATCTCGGGGTCGCTGGTGAAGCCGTAGAGAACGTACTTGCCGCCGCCGAGCTCGAAGCGCGAGAGGACGCCGCCGTCGGCGAGGGCGCACAGCGCATCCTCCACCTCGCGCGGATCGCGTCGCACGCGGCGCGCGATGCCCTCCACGCGGTCAACGCACCCCGGGTTGCGCTGAAAGAACAGGGCCAGCTCCAGCTTGACTAGATCGTCAATGCGCGTGCTTATGAGCCGCTCGATCTCGTCGCGCATGTCAGTGCCGCCCGTCCCCGGATTCCGGGGTGCCGAATCCGGCTAGATTCTGGATCCCGGCTTCGCCGGCGCCAGACCGCGCGCGCACAGGGGGCACGACTCGGGGGCGTAGTTGTCCACCGTCGCGTGCGCCAACGCCTCCAGCCGCAGGCCGAAATCGGCGCTGCCGCTGCGATCGAGGATGACCCCGGCGCCCACTATCTCGGCCCCCAGGGAACGCGCCAGGTCGGCATTCTCCGTCAGCGAGGTGCCCTTGGTGATGACATCGTCGGCGATGACAACGCGCTCTCCCGGCGCGAGGCTGAACCCGCGGCGGAAGGTCAGCTTGCCTTCCTGCCGTTCCGCGAACACCGCGCGCACGCCGAGCTGGCGCGCGAGCTCGTAGGCGACGATGATGCCGCCGAACGCCGGCCCCGCCACCACTTGGGCGTTCGCCCCCCTGAGGCGCAAGGCCAGTTCCTTGCACAGGCGCGCGGTGTGCTGCGGATACTGCAGAACCTGGGCGCACTGGAAATAGCGCCCGCTGTGCAGCCCCGAGCTGAGGACGAAGTGCCCGTCCTGGATCGCTCCGCACTCCGCGAGTATCCGCAGCACCTCGGCTTCGGTCATGCGCTCGCCAGCTCCTGCGAAACCCGCATCGCTGCCGCGGTCGGGTCCGGCGCGCGCGTGATCGGCCGTCCCACCACCACATAGTCGGCGCCCGCCGCGGCCGCCTGTCGCGGCGTCATCACCCGCTTCTGATCGCCGTGGGGGGCCCAGTCGGGCCTGACTCCCGGCGTCACCACCACGAAATCCTCGCCGCACGCCTGCTTGAGGTCCGCGATTTCGTGAGGCGAGGCCACCACCCCGTCCAGCCCCGCCTCCCGCGCCATCTGCGCGAGCGCAAGCACCTGCTCGCGCATCCCGCGCGCGATCCCCAGCTCGCGCATCCCGGCCTCGTCCATGCTGGTCAGCACGGTCACGCCCAGCACCAGGGGGCGCTCGATCTCCAGCTCCGCGGCCTTGTCCGCCGCCGCCCGCACCGCCGCCTGCATCATCTCGCGCCCGCCCGATGCATGCACATTGAACATGGCAACGCGAGCGCTGACGATGCTCGCGGCCGCCCCGGCCACGGTATTGGGTATGTCCATGAGCTTGCTGTCGTAGAAGACGGCGCCGGCGATGTCGCTGATCGCGCGCAGCGCCGGCGGGCCTTCGGCGTTGAAAAGCTCGAGGCCGACCTTGAACATCTGCACCAACCCCGCGAGCTTCTCCGCCATCTGCGCGGCCTCTCGCAGGGTGGGGAAATCAAGCGCCGTGATGAGCTTCGGATGTACGCGCGCCATCTCCAGCGCGATTATAGCACGACCAGCGGGTGGTTTCAACGAGCGCGAAGCCTGCCGGCGGGAGCCCCCGGCCCGGCGCGCCGCCGCAGACGCCCTGCCCGGGAAGGACTCCCCCACTCAACCACCGAACATACAGCCGGCGGAAATCTGCACCGAAGGGCGATGGCAGTGTTTCGCAACGCTCAGAATGCCAGCGGTGTCACTTGGCGAGCGATCCTGCTGGGGCTGGCATGCACCGGCATCCTAGCGGTGGCGACGCCATACACCAATCTGGTCATGGCGGGATCGAACCTCGGTATCAACTACCTTCCCGTGGGCCCGGTGCTCTTCTTCCTCTTCCTCGTCGCCGGTCTCAACACGCTGCTGCGCCGGCTGCGCCACGCGTGGGCGCTCAGCGGGCGCGAGCTGCTGGTGGTGTACATCATGATGGTGGTGTCGGCAATAATGCCGACGCGGGGGTTTCTGGAACATATCCCGTCCACGATCGTGGGCGCCTACTACCTGGCGACGCCCGAGAACAAGTTTGCGACGTTGATCCATCCCTACCTCAAGCCCTGGCTCACGGTGCGCGACCCCGAGGCGGTGAAGTGGTTCTTCGAGGGCCTGCCGAAAGGCCAAGCGGTGCCATGGGGTCTGTGGCTGACGCCGCTGTTCTGGTGGACGGTGTTGGTGCTGGCATTCTCGCTGTCCATGATCTCGATGGGGGTGCTGGTGCGGCGGCAGTGGATCGAGGACGAGCGCCTGGTCTTCCCGCTGGCGACGGTGCCGCTGGAGATCATCGGCCCGCTGGACGAGCCGGCGACGGCGGCGAGCAGCTTCTTTCACAACCGGTGGCTGTGGCTGGGGTTCGTGGCGACGCTGCTGTTCGGGATCTTCAACAACCTTTGTTTCTATTATCCGGCGGTGCCGCACGTCCAGACCCGGGGGTATGTGCTCATCAGCGCTGTCGGTCACCCGCTGTTGGCGGAGATGGGCGACGTCCCGCTGTACATCTTCCCGTCGGTGATCGGCCTGGGCTACCTGCTGAGCAGAGAAGTGGGCCTGAGCATCTGGCTTTTCTGGGTACTCAATAGGCTGGAGAACCTGGCGCTGGCCGCGTACGGCTTGAATATCCCCAGCGGGCCCTCCGGGTGGGGTACCCGCCACTTCTTCCGCAACCAGGATGTGGGGGGGTGGCTGCTGCTGGGTGGACTGCTGCTGTGGACCGCGCTGAAGAGAGCCCGCCGGGTGCTGACGAGCGCGGAGGCCGATCCGGCGGAAGCGCGCCAGGTGCGGTGGGCGCTGATCGGCCTCATTATCGGCACGATCGTGATCGGCGCGTGGTTCATGGCCGCGGGCATGTCATTGGGCATCATGATCCTGGTGCTGCTGATGCAGTACCTGTCCCTGGTCACCTTGACCCGGATCATCGCCTCCTCCGGCCTGTTCTGGATCGTGATATCGTGGGTGCCGTGTGATGTGCTCGTCCAGAATTTCGGCACCGCGGTCGTCGGCCCCTCCAATCTGACCGGTGTTTACCTGCTGCAAGGGGGCCAGGAGACCCAGACCTCGCAGATGCCGTTGCTCATGGACAGCATGAAGATCGGCCATACCTCACGGTTGCCCCTGGGGCGGATGATCGCCGCCATCGGCGGCGCCACGGTCGTGGCCATCATCGTATCCACCCTTATCGGCATGCCCATGATCTATCACCAGGGCGCGGTCTCCATGACCCACGTCTCGGCATGGCCGGACTGGCTCTACCCTCGGCTCCAGCGCCAGCTCGACGCCATGGACAAGCGCATCAATTTCAGCCTGATATTCACGGTCGTGGGCGCGGCGGTGACGATGTTCCTGGTGCAGATGAACCGCTCCTTCCTGTGGTGGCGGCTCAGCCCCATCGGCTACTTGCTGTCGAGCAGGGCGGCCTCCGCTCTCATCGCGCATTCCATCTTTATCGGGTGGCTGATCAGCGGCCTGGTGCTGCGCTATGGGGGGCTGCGCCCCTATCGCAAGTTCAGGCCCGTGTTCCTGGGCATGATCCTGGGCGAGTTCGCGACCGTGGGTTTCTGGCTGATCGTGGATGCCATCTTCGGGGGCAAGGTTGGCAACCTCGTCTTAGCCGAGTAATGACCGCGTGGGGCTGCCGGTAGTCCTCCTTGCTCGGCGTGGCGTGCGCAAGCCCGCGCTGAGATCGAACGGTCGGGGAGAATCGGGAGGCGGGGACTGATGATTGCAGAGCCCGAGCAACCCCGCGCCCCTCAGGACGGGCGTGCGGTTTCACCTCGATCGCTCCCTTGGTAACGCTGATGAAGGTGTTGCGTAACACTCAGAGCGCTGGTGGCGTAACTTTACGGGCGGTCCTGCTGGGGCTGGCATGCACCGGCATCCTAGCGGTGGCGACGCCATACACCGGTCTGGTCATGGCGGGATCGAACCTCGGTATGAACTACCTTCCCGTGGGCCCGGTGCTCTTCTTCCTCTTCCTCGTCGCCGGTCTCAACACGCTGCTGCGCCGGCTGCGCCACGCGTGGGCGCTCAGCGGGCGCGAGCTGCTGGTGGTGTACATCATG
>Ga0307379_10002176_pt1 | contig 29468 bp, 7 predicted proteins | sample UN2MG_FD_202237 | JGI IMG/M metagenome (GOLD analysis project Ga0307379, IMG submission 202237) | Soil microbial communities from Risofladan, Vaasa, Finland - UN-2 | ecosystem: Environmental > Terrestrial > Soil > Coastal area > Acid sulfate soil | place: Finland: Risofladan, Vaasa | collected...
GATCCATCGAAGGCGTTGGGGCAGTTCCAGGCCCAGGCGGCTCAGGAAGACTCGTTGGTGTTCGTCGGCCGTCGTGACGCATCGCAGCCGTAGCGCCCGGGCCGGCTCGTCGTCTGCGGCGCGGGTCGGCAGCACAACGTCGCCGCTCTTGATCCGGGCGAACTCCTCCACCAGCGTCCGAGGCGCATCGCCCAGGCCGCTGGCCCGCATCCACTGGGCCAGCGACTTCCACAGGACATACGCCAGGAAGCACACCAGGATGTGGGCCAGGACGCGAGGCTCCTTCTGGTGCCAGATCGGCCGAATCTCCAGTTCATCCTTCGTGATCCGGAAGGCCCACTCGGCCTCGGTCAACTGGATGTAGTGCTTCCACAGCGTGCAGGGATCCGCCTCCGTCAGGTTCGTCCGCAGCAGGTAGCAGCCCTCGGAGATCGCCGCCCAGTCACTCCACCGCGGATTCCGCTTCCACGTGACGATCAGCTTGGCTTTGCCTGTCGGCTCGGGGATCTCTCGGATCTTCACGTCGAAGGCCCCCGACGCACGCCAGTACCGTTCCTTCAGGCGGCCCAGACGCTGGTGTGCCACGGCCGAATCTCTCAGCCGGCCGGACTCCGCCGACCGCTGCAATCGGCCCAGCCCCTCCTCCATCCGCTGCAGGAACCGATCGTGCATCGCCCGTTCCTTCTCCCGCCGGTCGCTGCTGCGGGCCAGGATAAACGTCTCTTCGCCGGCCGGGCCGGCCACCAGCTTGACCTGGACGCCGGCTTGAACTTCCTGCCAGTCCTTGTCCGTCAGATGCCGCTCGAATTGCCGCAGCATCGCCTTGGGCGTGCCCACGATATACGATCCGCCCCGCTCGCGGAGGAACGCCAGGTTCGCCTCGCTGACCATCCCGCGATCCATCACCCACACGCGGTTGGCCCGGCCGTACTTGACCTCGATCTGCTCGACCATCTGCTGAACGGTCGTCGAATCGTTCGTGTTGCCGTCGAAGACCTCGTGGCCCAGCGGCATCCCGTCGGTCGTGACGATCAGGCCGATACACACCTGCAGGCAGTCCGGCCGGTTGTCTCGCGAGTAGCCCCGCCTGGCCATGGGATTGCCCCGGCAGAGCCCCTCGAAGTACGTGCTGGTGATGTCGTACAGCAGCAGGTCGTACTTCACGTCGAACAACTCGCCCAGTCGCTGCTGGAGATGGCTCTCGATGGCCTCCTTGTGCGGCAGGAGTCGGTCGAGGCCCTCATACAGTCTGTCGGTATGCACCTTCCTCGGCGCCACGCCCAAGAGGTCCTCCAGGGCCGTTCGGGGATACCACGTCTCTTCGATGTGCAGTTCGCTGGACGGCTCGCAGAACCTCGCGATCATCAGGATCGCCGCCACGGCCGGCCAGGGCACGTCTTCCTTGCCTGACGCCATCGATCGCGCCAGCAGTTCGTCCAGCCCCAACAGCCGCCAAAGCCCCAACGCCAACCACACGTCGCCGAAGTCCCGCAGCCGTTCCAGGCGAACGCCCTTGAGATCCACGGGGACGTAGCGGTCCTCGTCGGGCTCCTCGTGCGGCGGGGGATCGAACAACGACCGTTGCGGCCGGTCCTTCTTGTCGAGCTTGCGGCCCAACTTCGCCCAGCCGCTCTTCTGGCTCTTCTTGAGTTCCCCCAGGTAGGCCACGACGCGATGCCGGGGACCCTTGGGCGTGCGGAACGACTCGACCAGGGCCCAGTAGGTGTGGCCTTTGCCGTTCTTGCGCCGTGTCAGCCGCTTGAGGAACATGACATCCCTGCCATCTGAAGGTCCGTCTTCCCAGGTAAGGATGGCACCGAATCCCCGGCGAGAACACCCAGAAGGTCGTGACTACAAGGCGTTGGAGCCGCGATCGGGCCCACGCGGGGTCATAACCCCTTATCCCACGTCCCGACGCGGCCGAAAAAAAACTGAATTCCTCCCCAAACGGCCATCAACTCCGTAACTTGGGCTAGGATACACTCACTGGAGGAAGTGTTGCTCTAGGCGAAAAGTTTACGTTTGCGGGTCCCGTCGCTTGGGCCTGATTTCATTGGTCGAAATGCACGTCGGGTGAAAACGCAGAAAGTTCGATCCACACCGCCCAAGTGACTGTAAGCGAAAGTCTCGCGCGCGTCCCGACGTCATGTTCCCGGCCGGGTCGTAGCCGACGTTGAGTAGGTCGTTGGCCAGCGCGGTGATGCGGCTGGCGGCGTTGTAGTCGCGCGCCTGCGTTACGCGGTTGGCCATGGTGCTCCGCAGCAAGTTGCCCGGGGAGATCTCGCGACGTGGGCTGGAACGTGTCGCGTTGTGACGCGGGTTGTCGCGTACTGGCGGCTACTGCCGCCATCTGTCGCGTGATGCCGGAGGAGAGACTCGAACTCTCACGACCTTGCGGCCACGGGATTTTGAATCCCAACTAAGTTACGCTGTCAACGGTAGTTGCGGTCATGGGCGCACATATTGGCAAACCAGCGGCCAAGTCGTGGGCGGTGAACTACATGCGCCTCCGCCGACTGAGCAGCCCTACGCTGAGGATGCCCAGCACACACAGCGCCGTCGGCTCGGGGATCACCTTGACCGAGAACGTGGTACCCGTGACCACAGGGTCGAGCGGGTTCTGCGCCAGAACGTCATCCCAGTAGTAGGTGTTGTAGTCAGTCCCCGGCGTCAGCAGGTTCTCGAAATCCGTCAAGCTGAACACCGTGATCTCGTCAAGAACGTTACCAGCCTGGATCGCGAAGGTTGCCAGGTGGACGCGGTACGTATTCGCGCCAACTGCAACCGGCTCCACGCCCTCCAGCTCCAGCAGGTCCCGGTCCGCGATGACCACCACTGGCGGCACGTTGTTGACCGCGCCGTTGAAGTTCGGGTTGGCGTCCACCGCCGTGGCAGCGGCCGGGTCCGTCGGAGCCGTCGTAACGTCCAAGGCCACATCGAAGCTGAACAGCCCGCCCCGGCCAAGAAGCTCCGAGGGGCTCCCATCAGTGAGCGTCTCCCGGAGGGATACCTTCACCGAGACGCTCTCCCCGCATTCGGCCTCATAGACGGATTGATCGGTGACAAGGTCGTAGATGACAGCCGCGCGGAGAGAGGCTAACGGCAGCAACGCCGCGGCGACCAAGCACACCCCGGTCAAGCCCTTCCTGTTCATCTGGCTATCCTCCCTTTGTCTGTTCGCCGATACCATTCATTCTACGTGAAGGGCCCCGGCTATTGCAGGGCCTTTCTGTAGCGATGGATCGCGGGGAACACGTCGAAGATGTCCACGTCGCCATCGCCGTCATAGTCGAAGGCACGATCATACCTGCGCAAGCCCATACGGCTTCCGTAGGATCGCATCATACCCATCATGTCAGTGAAGTCCACGTCCCGGTCCCCGTCCCAGTCTCCGTAGAACCGGTGGAACCGGTATTTGTGGTCCCCGTCCGTCAGCACGCGGCCGGAGAGGTCTCGTACGAGGGCCCGCCGAATCGTCAGCGTGTAATCCCCGTCCGCTAGGGACCCGCCGGTGATCCCCGGGCCATGGAACGTCAGCCGGAATGTCCGCTTGTCGCCGAGCGGGTTACTGACCTTCACATTGACCGGCCCGTAGCCGTTGCGAACCAGCACGAATGCCGCGCCATCGACGAACACCGGTTGATCGAAGGTTACTGTCAAGCTCGTGACCATCGAGCGTTGAGCCGCGCCGTCGTTGACGACGATCGATTCGACCTGGGGCTCTGCGGCGGCCGCAACGCCGGCAGGCTGCGACTCGCCATTCGTCGGCTCGGGGAACGCCGGGGCGTCCAGCCAAGTGCCCAAACGGCGGCGGACCTCAACCGCATCCAAGGCGTCCACCACGCCGCTGCCATCATAGTCGAACTCCGAACGGAAGCTGGTATGGCCCTCACTGCGGCCGTAGGTTGTGCGGATCTGGATGTAATCGCTGCGGTCTACGTCGCGGTCGCCGTTCACGTCCCCGAACAGCCGATGGAAGTCCGTGATGTGATCCTCTGCGAGGATCAGCCCGCCGGGCCCGTGTACCTTGTCTGCCGAGATGTGCAAGCGATAGTGACCGTCTGCCAGCGATCCGCCCACCAGGGACGCGTCGGTGAAGCTGACGACGTACGTGGCTCCGTCGTCATTGGGATTAGCCACCGAGATCCCTGGGAGCGTTCCGGATTCATCCATGATGCTGACCGCGCCCTCATCAAGCATCACGGTGTGCTCGAAGGCTACCGTTACGATCCGTACCATGGACCGCTGGCTCCCGCCGTCGTCGATCATCACGTCAACAGCATACTGGAGGGCGAAGCTCGGCTCATCCAGCCACGTGTTGAGGTGGCTCTGCACCTCGGCAGCGTCCGCGCCATCCACCACGCCGCTGCCGTCGTGGTCGAACTCGGAACGGAAGCCTGCTTGGCCTTCGCTGAGGCCGTACGTCATGCGAATCTGGATGTAGTCGCCACGATCCACATCCCGATCACCGTCCACGTCGCCGAACAGCCGATGGAAGTCCGCGATGTGATCTTCGGCAAGCGCCAGACCTCCGAGGCTACGGACCTTCTCGGCCGAGACGGCCAGGCGATAGTGCCCGTCGGCGAGCGAACTGCCGATCAGCCCTGCGCCCGCGAACGACACGACGTATGTTGCCTCGTCGCCCGAAGGGTTGGTCACACCCACCTCGACAAGATCGCCAGACTCGTTGACCACTGCTATGGCGTCATCGTCGAGGGTGACGGCCTGATCGAAGACCACGGTCAAGTCACGGACCATGGATCGCTGACCGCTCCCATCGTCGATGGCTACACCGCTCACCACCGGCGGGGCAACCTGGTTCACGGTGATGGGCCACGTCGTCTGATCTTGGCCGCCATCCCCATCGGTCACGGTCAATGTCACCGTGTACTCCCCGAACCGACCGTAGGCATGATTCACGTCCGTGAGGTCCACGCCGCTGACCGGGTCGCTGCCGTCACCGAAGTCCCATTCGTACGTCAGAACGTCGTTGAGGCCCACATCGATCGCAGATGCGGAGTACGTGAACGTGTCGCCCTCGTTGCCTGACAAGTCGCCGTCCAGGCTCTCGATCGTCGGGTCGGCATTGCTAACGTGCACGACGCGCGTGCCGGTCGCCATGCCGCCATCGCCATCGGTCACGGTCAGCGTCACCGTGTACTCGCCGTTGTCCGCGTACACGTGGCTGACGTTGGCCCCCGTCTGGGCCGGCGTGCCGTCGTCGAAGTCCCATGTGTACGTTAGCGCGTCCTCCACGCTGACATCCGACGCCGTTGCGCTGAAACTGAGCGTCTCGCCTTCCATGCCGTCTTCCACCAGCATCGAGTCGACCGTCGGGTCTGCGTTGCTCACGTGCACAGTGCGCGTGCCGGTCGCCATGCCGCCATCGCCATCGGTCACGGTCAGCGTCACCGTGTACTCGCCGTCGTCCGCGTACACGTGGCTAACGTCCGCCCCCGTCTCGGCGGCTGTGCCGTCGTCGAAGTCCCACGTGTACGTCAGGACGTCCTCTACGCCGACATCCGACGCCGTTGCGCTGAAGCTGAGCGTCTGGCCTTCCATACCGTCTTCCACCAGAATCAAATCGACCGTCGGGTCTGCGTTGCTGACCAGGACGGTGACCGTGTCAATGCCCTCGACTCCCTGGCTGTCGGTCACCGTGATCAGCACGTCGTACGTTCCTTCGTCGGCGTAAACGTGCGAGAGCGCGAAGCTCATGCCGTCGAGCGCGAGCGTCTGCTCGCCGGAGCCGTCGCCGTAGTCCACGGTGGCCGTCCAGGAGTCGCCCGCATCGGGGTCGGCGAAGGAGCCGGACCGGGCAAAGGCGCTGCCTTCCTCGACGGCCGCGTCGGCCCCGGCGTCCACGAGGGGCAGCGTGTTGAGGGCGACCTGGGCCTGTGCGGCGGCCGGCGTGGGCTCGACGTTGCCGGCGTTGTCGCGGGCGGTGGAGTAGAAGGCATACGTCCGGCCGCTGCCGACGAGATACGGGGCGGCGGTGAGGGTCGTGTCGGTCAGCCACGGGGCGAACGGCCCGCCGTCCACGGAGACGAAGACGGTGAAGCTCTCCAGGCCCGAGCCGTCGGGGTCATCGTCTCCGGCCCAGTCCAGCAGCAGTTGCGTCTCGTCGGGCGCGACGGCGAGGGTCTGGACGGTGCTGGTCGGCGCCGAGGCGTCGAGCGTGTTGAAGATGGGCGGCGTGTCCAGCGGCGGCTCCGTGTCGAAGACGATCCTCGCCACCGCGTCGATCACCGTGCCGGTGAGCGAGTCCGCCTTGGGGCGGGCCGTGTACGTCACGAAGCCCTCGCCGGCGTGGTCCGCGTCGTTGGGGGGCAGGAAGCCCGCCAGCGCGCCGGTGGGCGTCTCGCCGGTCGCCGGGTCGATCGCGGTGAGCGTCCAGAAGGCCGTGCCGGTGGCGATGTCCAGCCCGGCCGCCACGTCCACGTACAGCCCGATCGTGCCGCGCAGGTCCAGCCGGGTGGTGTAGAAGGCCCGGTTGTCGGGCACGTCCACGTACACGTCGCCCCAGCCGAAGTCGCCCACGCGGAACGTCCGCCAGTCCAGGTCGGCGTCGAGCGTCTGCGTGACGGTCACCTGGCGCGCGGGCGCCTGGGCCTCGGAGGAGTTCTCAAAGCGGATCATGTAGCCGATGGGCTCGTCGGCGGGGATCCACCGCGCCGGTCCCGAGCCGGCCGGCCCGACGATGTCGTTGGGGTCGATGGGCGCGACCACGTTCACCTCCTCGTCGTCCGCGTCGTCCTCCTTCTCCTTCAGCTCGATGCTGGGCGTGATGGAGATCTTGTAGCTGGGGTGGTAGTCCCCGCCGTGGGTGGACCAGTCCTCCAGCACCGCGCCGTGCCCGTAGACGATGACGGTGAAGGTGTACGAGCGGCTGGTATGCAGGTTGGGGATCGTCAGCACGGATTCACTCTTGCCCGTGGCCGTGTCCCACCAGTCGGTCGGCTTGGACGAGTCGTAGTCGGGCGAGTGCACCCGCAGGTCCAGATCTCCGTACTTGTAGACGCCGCGGTCGGTGGCCTCGAGGGTGACCTTCAGCTCGTAGGTCCGGTCCTTCCCCTTGGCGTCGATCTCGGGCAGCGTGAATTTGAACTCGTCGCCCTTGCCCGCGTCCTTGTAGGCGAGGATGAGCCCGTCGAGCGACTCGGCTTTCTTCAGCTTGCCGAAGTCGTGCTTCTCGTCCTTGTTGGCGAAGTCGTCGTCGGCGACGGGCATGCCGTTGTCGATGAAGACGGCGTCGATGAACCGCTTGTCGCCCGGGCGGGCGGCGACGTAGGCGTTGTAGAAGGCCCAGGGCTCGCCGATCGCGGCCGTGGCGACAAAGGTCTGCCACATCCCCGCGAGGTCGGAGACCTGGTCGTCGCCGTAGCTGTCGGCGAGGTCCCAGAAGATGCTCTCGATGGCCCCCATCACCCAGTCGCCCGTGTTGGCGTTGTCGTTGATCCCGTCCTCCGGGAAGTCGAAGATCGCCAGGTCCTCGGCGTCCACCCTGCTGTCGCCTGCCGCGGCGTTGCTCGTCAGCCCGTAGCCGTCCCAGCCCATCCAGAAGTTGTTCGTCTCGAGGAACTCGGCGGACCGGTTGCGATCGATGGCGTCCCCGGCGATTTCGCCGGGCGCGAGGAAGCCGGAGGTGACGACCTTCCAGTTTGCCGTCGTCCCTGCCGCCACGAACGAAGGCCATGCCTCCTGGTACGCCGTGATCTGGTGGGGGCTTTCGTAGACGATTCCGTAGCCCCCCGTGGCCGTGGGGAACTTCTGGTATCCGCACGCGGCGAAATGCAGGGAGTGGCCGTACTCGTGCAAGACGGCCACGGGGAAGGCCACCTGGGTGGAGCCCACGAAGATGTAGTCGGTGGGCGTCTGGAAGAAGCAGTCGTCGGCGCCCACGGAGGGGTAGCGCACCGCAATGGGGCGCCGCGGGGGCTGCCCGGCGTAGTAGCTGATCCAGTTCGCCCCGTACCGGATCCACTCCGCCGGCTCGAACTCCACGTCGGAGATGACCACGTCCGCCATGGTGTAGTACTGGAACTGGTTGGGCTTCGTGGCGAGCTTGGGCACGACGGTCGGCGAGGTGGTGATGGGCGCGTGGAACAGCTCGCCCCACTCCTTCGCGGCCCCGACCGGCGGGTCCTCCATCGACGTGTCGGCCCAGCTCGGGTGCATGGGGGTGAACCACGGCTTGGCCTGCACGTTCGGGTCGGTGGTTGTCACCGTGCCTTCCTGCACGACGTGGGCGTGCTCGTTCCGCGCGAAGACGATGACGTAGTATTCGGCCGGCTTGGGCTTGGGATTGGCCGGGTCGGAGTCGTCGATCTCGTCCAGGTCCACGTTGAGGATGGAATAGCCTTGCGTGTCTTTCTCGAAGAGGAAGTGCCCGGATGTGTTCGTCCAGCCCTGCCCGGTGTAGAGGTTTGTCGTGGCGACGAGGTCGTCGGCCGGGTCGCCGGGGAGCGGCTGCCCCACCCAGTTGTCGCGGTTGCCGTCCTGCTCCCAGAGCTGGACGGTGACGTGGGCGCCGCTGGGGAAGTAGTCCGCCAGCAGCCCGCTGTACACCACGCGCCCCTTGACGGCGACGTTCGCCTGGTAGTCCGCTGGGTCGGGATCCAGCGGGACTTGCTCCGTGGTCGGGCCGGGACCATATGCGACGCTCACGCCGTACAGCAGCCCGAACGTGCCCGCGTAGGCGTCCGTGGGCGTCCCGTTGACGTCGTCGGCGTCCTGGTCCATCGCGTTGCCGTGGACGTCCCGCACGTCCGGGCCGATGGTCAGCGTGTACTGGCCCGCGGCCGTCTGGGATGGGACCGTCAGGCGGAACGTCAGCCCGCCGGTGCCCGCGACCGGCTGGACGTCCAGGATCGCCACCGCGCCCTCTGGCCCGGTCAGCGCCACCTTGGCCGGCGTGAACGACGCGGCGTCCACCGGCTCGTTGAACGTCACGTCGATCGCGTCGACGGGCTCCGGCATCCAGTCGTTGGGACTGTGGGCCACCACCTGCGGGCCGTGGATGTCCGCCACGACGAACGAGCCGGTAAACCGGTCCGCGACTGCTTCCCCCGGTGTGCCGTCGGCGTCCTGGTCCATGTCGTGGCCGTCCAGGGCGGTGATGTCCGGGCCGACCTCCACTGTGTACCCTCCGAGCGCGTCCTGGCGCAACAGGGCGACGCGGTAGGTCGTGGAGCTGATCGGCTCGACGGACAGGACCTGCACGGGGCCCGCGGGCCCGGCGACCGTCACGTCGGCCGCGGTGAACGTCTGCACGAAGATCGGCCGCGAGAGGCGAACGAGCAGATGATCCACGCCCTCGCGCTGGTCGTGCTGTCCGGAGGGGCTCAGGGAGACCACGTAGAGCTGCCCGGCCGGCGTGCCGTCGGGACCGACGCGGAAGGAGGCGTCGTAAGCGTCCTGGACGGTCTCGCCGCCGCGCCCGTCGCGGTCCTGGTCCAGCGCCTGCCCCACGGTGTCCGTGACGGTCGGCGCGATGCGCAGGCCGTATTCGCCCGGGGCGCTCAGCACGGGGAACGTGACGCGCCACAGGCGATCGATCACCTGCGTCAGCGTCACCGGGCCGATGGGGTTGCCGCCGGCATCGGTCAGGCTGACGACGGCCGGCGTGAAGGAGGCCGGGTCGAGCCCCTCGCTGAAGACGATCTCGACGGCCTCCACCCCCCCACCGGATGCGGCGACGGGCGAGTGCGTGAGGATCCACGGGTGCTCGACGTCCAGCAGCCCGCCGCCCTGCCCGGCCGCGTCGGAGAGCAGGTCGGTGAACACGTCGCCGACGAGGATGTTGGGCCGGCCGTTCAGCGTCGGCTGCTCGGTCAGCCGGCGGGCGAGGTTGATCAGGACTTCCTGCCAGCTCGCCCCGCTTTCTGCGGACAGGACCTTCCACAGGGCGGCCCACTCCTGCGGATCGGCGAAGGGCGGCGCCGACGCCTGCCCGAAGGAGTCCCAGTCGGTCATCTGCGGCGTCGGCTGGGAGGGGTCCACCGACAGCGTGGACAGGTGGAACGCGTAGTTGCCCGACAGCAGGGGGGAGCAGTAGAGCGTCAGCGACTCCCGCTGCCCCGGCCGCAGCACCCCCGCCGGGCCCGTCGGGCTGTAGCCCAGAACGCGGATGTCCCCCACAGCGTCCTGGGCGCCGAAGGACAGGCCGAAGGCCAGGTCCGCCGGGCCGCTGACGTGCAGCACGGGCGCGTACAGGTCGCCGTCCCCCACGTTGGCGTACTCCACGGCGATGGTGAACCGCCCGGGGCGGACGGCCTGCGGCACAACCAGCGTCGCCTGGAGCTTCGGGCCGGTGCCGGGGGCGACCTGCACCGCGTCGGGCAGTTCGGCCATCGCCCCGTCCTCGCGCCGGACCCGCACGTCGTAGGCGCCGACCGCCGCGCCGGCCAGGCCGAACGTCGCGTAGGCCCGCGTGGCGTCGACGAAGTAGACGGCCGTGGCGCCCAGCGCCTGGCCCGACGGGTCCACCAGCTCGAACGCCGTCTCCGGCGTCAGCTTCGAGCCGGTCAGCTCCAGCGTGACCGGCCCCGCGTTGCCCACCGCCGACGGCGAGGCCGAGTCCACGGCGAACTGAAGCAGCCGGGCCGTCAGCGAGTAGCTGCTGTAGGCGCTGGCATAGGCCGTGTGTGCCAGGATGTAGTACGTGCCCCCTTGCGTGACGGGCACCACCACCCGCTGGTCGCCCCGGAAGGGGACGGGGTGAGCATAGTCGAACACGCCGCGGGTGGGCATAGCCCCGTGGCGGACGTACAGTTCGTTGGAGGCGTAGTCGTTCTCGCTGTCGAAGACCAGCTCGAGCGTTTCCCCAGCCGGCACGTCCACGCGGTAGTAGGCCGACTGCCCGGACGCCAGCCCGCCCACCGCCGCGACGTCGAGCACCAGCGCCTCGGCGTCGACGGACGCCCGCTCCAGCGAGGCCGCGACGTTGTTCTGCTCGTTGCTCTCCCGGACGTGGTTGCGGATGTCCGTGCGGAGGATGACGTGGTAGTCGCCCGGCAGGACGCCCGGCAGGCGCCCGGTGAAGGTCTCGGCGTAGCTGTTGTCGGGCTCGACGTCTCCGCGGTGGAGGACGCGGCCGAGGAAGGCGTCGCCCACGTCCCAGATGTCGTCGAGGGACAGGTAGAGCGAGTCGTACCAGGAGCCCAGCGCGGGGTGGGTGCCCTGGTTCTCGACCGTGTAAGTGACGGACACGTCCCACCCGGGCGTGGCGTTGGCGGGGATGGTGATCGTGCCGGCGACGAGGTCCGCCGGCGGCGCCGGCTCGATGAGCATCGCGTACGGGTCGTGCGAGACGTTGTTGCCCTCGGTGTCTCGCTCGTGGACGCGGTTGCCGCTGTCGGTCACGACGAACGCATACCACAGCCCGGTCAGCCCCGACGGGACGGTGAAGGTCTCGGTCAAGTCCACGTGGCTCCCCGCAGCCAGCGGCGTCGCGTGCGCAACGTAGCCGACGTACGTGTCCACCCACGTGTCCAGCAGCAGGTCCCGGGAGAGATAGACCGCGTCATACCACTGACCCGGCGCGCGGGCCGCGCCCTCGTTGCGGACGGTCCAGCTCAGGTCAAACGGCTGCCCGGCGACGGCCTGGACAGGCGCGTCCACCTGGCTGACCGACAGGTCGGGCACCGGCGGCAGCGCGATGACGGTGGCGACGGTGGAAGTCCGCTCATTGTTCTGCGGATCGGCGTCCAGCAGGTTGCCCCAGGTGCCCGCGGCGACGGTGACGTAGAACGTGCCGGCCGTGTCCTCCGGAATCGGGAACTCCACCGATACGCTGTAGACACTGCCCGAATTGAGCCAGCCGGAGCGCGCCACCTGCCCCAGCCACGTGGTCCACTCGCCGGTGGGCGAAGACGAGATGCCCACGGCGTCCACCCAGCTCGACGTGTTGCCCCGTCCCAGCCCGTTGTTGGCGACCTTCCAGGAGACGCTCAGCGAGCCGCCCGCGATGGCCGTCGCGTCGGCGGTGATCTCCGTGACGGCCAGGTCCGCCAGCCGCTGCTCGATGAGCACCGGCGCGGCGGGGCTGATGTTGTTGTCCTCGCTGCCGGCCTCGTACACCGCGCCCCGCTCGTCCGTTCGGAGCAGGAAGTAGCAGTTCCCCCCCACGGTCCAGGGGATGGTGACAACCTTGCTCTGGCTGTAGGACGCCCCGGCCGCCAGAGAGGCGCGCCTCGCCCAGTCGGCCACGAGAACGTCGTCCTGGCTGAGGACGGTGTCGATGGACAGGTACAGGGCATCCGTCCAGGTGCTCGCGCGGGTCGGGCCGGTGCCCTCGTTGGCGACGGTCCATTCCACGACGATAGCCTTGCCCGCCTCCGCCTGCGCCGGGGCGGTGAAGGACGTCACCGCCAGGTCCGCCGGAGCGGAGGCGATCGTGATCGGCTGGGGGGCCAGGGCGACGTTGTTCGTCTCGTCCAGCTCGAACACGCCGTCCCGGGTGTCGCAGCGGACGACGATGTAGTAGATCCCCGCCACGTCATCCGGCAGGGTCAAGCTCGCCGTCTGGGCGGCCTCCTGGCCCGGGCCGAGGAGCCGCTCGGACCCGCCGTAGGGCAAGAGGCGCACGTCGCCGCCGTCCCACTGATCGTCCTGCGACAGGTAGATGCCGTCCTCCCACGAGTGGGGAGTTGTGGCCGTGCCGTTGTTGGCGATCCGGTAGGAGATGGCCACCGTCGCGCCCGCGAGGGCGGCCGTCGGGGCGTCCACGGAGACGATCTCCAGGTCCGGCGCCACCAGGTACACCGGCGTGGGCGGGTCGGCGACGGTGACGTTGTTGGCCTCGCCCGCGCGCTCGAAGACCTGATTGGTCAGGTCGGTCATCACGAGGAAGTAGAACGTGCCGCTGAGCCCATCGGGCGGGGTGACGCTGCGCGACTCCTCGTACGACGCCCCCGGCCCGAGCGCGCCGTGGTGGTAGGTCCTGCCCAGCCAGATGTCGCCGCCGTCCAGGACCGTGTCGGCGGACAGGTAGACGTCGTCGCGCAGGGTCGTGGCGGCGGTGGCTGCCGCCCCCTCGTTGGCGACGCGCCACGAGACGGTGGTCGCCTGGCCCGAGAACGCCGCCGCGGGCGCCTGCACGGAGGTCACGCGCAGGTCGGCCGTCGGGCCGGGCTGGACCTCCACGGGCCCGGCCGCGCGGACGTTGTCGCCCTCCCACTGACATTCGTAGACCGTGCCGTCGGCGTCGGCCTTGACCAGGAAGTAGTAGCTGCCCTCCGCCGACGCGGGCAGCGTGACGGTGAGCGAGGCGGCATAGCTCTGGCCGGCGTCGAGATAGCTGACGTTGGCCGCTCCGCCGAGCCGGACGTCGCCCCCGTCCAGCGTTCCGTCGCGCGACAGCCAGACGGCGTCGGTCCACTGGGCGCCCCCCGTCGAGCCCGTGCCCGCGTTGGTGACCGTCCACTCCACGAGGGTCTGCTGGCCGGAGAACGGCGCGGTCGGCGGCGTCACGGAGGCGACCTGGAGGTTCGGCATCGGCGCCTGGCGGATGTGGATCGCCGCGTCGTCCACCACGACGTTGTTCTGGCTGGAGTGCTCGTAGAACATGCGGTTGGCGTTCGTGTCGACGACCACGTACCGGTCGCCCCAGTAGTCGAGCTGGAGCTCGATCACCGCCGTCTGCGTCGCCGAGCCGCCGGGCGGGATCGTCCCGGTGAACGTCAGAGCCGCGAACTCCCGATCGCCCCCGGCGGCCGCGTCCTCCGACAGGCACACCATGTCGAGGAAGGGCCCCACCGCGTCGGCGTCGCCGATGTTGGTCACCGTCCAGGAGATGGGCACCCAGGTGCCCGAGACGGCCTCGGGCGGGGCGACGATGTCGCTGACGACCAGGTCCGGATAGGGCGCGAGGGCCGACGTGACCGTCACGGACGCGGTGTTGTTGGCCTCGGCGGTGCCGGACGCGTTGTACTCGGGGACGTCGCCCACGGGGCCCGCGGTCGCTCGACCGTCGGCGGTCAGCTCGATGAGCAGCTCCCCGGCGCCCGGCGGACCGTCGGGCAGGCGGAACGTGTGCTGGCGGAGGCGCGACTCGCCCGTGGGGATGTGCCCGTCGGCGCCGGCGTCGTACTTCACGAGCGTGTTCAGCAGCACCTGACCCGTCGTGGTGTTCCTCACCACCAGCCGGTCATAGAACGTTCCCGGCGTCGCCCCGCTGCCGGTGTTGGCATCCCGCCACTGGACCGTCACGTTCCGGCCCGACAGCAGCGCCGCCGGGGCCACGGCGATGTCCTCGACGACCAGGTCGGCCGCCACGAGCTGGATGGGCACGGCGCGGACGTTGTTCGTCTCGTCGGTCTCGCCTTGCTTGTTGCCGCGGTCGGCCTGGAAGAACAGCCACGCCGCCCCGAGCGGGAAGTCCGGCAGGATGACGTCTCGCGTGGCCGTGTAGCTCGCCCCCGCCGCCAGCGGCGAGTGCGCCGCGGCGCCCTCCGTCCCCAGGAGCATGCCCGTGCCGTCCCAGACAGGCTTGTCGGACAAATAGACCGCGTCGGACCAGTCCGCCGGCGCCGCCACCACGCCCTGGTTGAGCACGGTCCAGGACACGCTCACGGCCGCGCCCAGCGACGCCGAAGCGACCGCCGCCGAGGCCGCCGTCATCGTCAGGTCCGGGGCGAAGATCTCGATCGGCTCGGCCCGGAGGTTGTTCGCCTCGTTCAGCTCGCCCTGGTCGCTGCCGTCGTCGGCGACGAACAGGAGGTACCGCGGCCCCGGGGCGACGTTGGGGACGGTCACGGAGAGGTCGAAGCTGTAGCTCGCCCCCGCGGCCAGCGGTGTCTTGGCCCCGGCCGGCTGCGTGCCGAGCAGCAGGTCCGTGGCGTCCAGGGCCTCGTCGGCCGACAGGTAGACCGCGTCGGACCAGTCCGCCGGCGCCATCACGCCGCCGGCGTTCAACACGCTGTAGGACACCTGGATGATCTGCCCGGCGATGCCCTGGGCCGGCGCGGCCGCCGAATTCACCTCTAGATCGGGTCCGTCGATCAGCACCGGGACGACGCGGACGTTGTTGATCTCGCTGGTCTCGCCCTGGAGGTCGTTCTTGTCGCCGGCTTGCGGCCCGAACCCGTACCGGTCCGTCACGAACAGCCAGTAGAACTGCCCCGTGCCCACGCTGGGCAGCGTCAGCGTGCGCGCGGTGTGGTAGCCCCCCCCGGCCGCCAGGGGCGAGACGCCCGCCTGGTCCACCGTCTCCAGGATCAGGTCGCCGCTGTCCGGCACCGTGTCGCGAGACAGGTAGACGCTGTCGTACCACGTCGCGGGGGCCTCGACGCTGCCCTGGTTCGTCACGGTCCAGGCGAGCTGGACCTCCTGGCTGTAGACGGCCGCTGCGGGGGCCGACGCGTCCGTCACGACCAGGTCCGGCGCCGCCAGCGTGATCGCCCGCGACAGCAGGTTGTCCGATTCGCTGCTCTCCGCCTGGTCGTCGTAGGCATCGGTCACGAACAGCAGGTAGAAGCTGCCCGTTCCGATGACGGGGACCTGGAGCGTCTCGGTGAACGTGGTGCTCTGGCCGGGGCCCAGGGGCGAGCGGTCGGCCGCGGAGACCTCCAGGGCCCGGCGGTCGCCGCCGTCCAGCAGCACGTTGCTGGAGAGATACACCCGGTCGTACCAGTCGGCCGGGGCAAGCGTCGTGCCCTGATTCGTGACGGTCCAGGAGACCTCGATCGTGTCGCTGAGGATGGCCGAGTCCGGCGCCGTCGCGCTGGTGACCGCCAGGTTCGGGGCGCCCAGGGTGATCGGCACGGCCCAGGCGGTGTTGGTCTCGTCGGTCTCCCCCTGGTCGTTGCCGCCGTCGACCACGAACAGCAGGTAGTAGTCGCCCGGGTCCACCGAGGGGACGTCCACCGTCGCCGAGGCGGTGTAGCTCTGGCCCGCCGGCAGCGGGGAGTACGCCGAGACGTCCACGGACTCCAGGTACTCGTCGGACCCGTCGAGAACGGCGTCGGTCGAGAGCTGAACGGAGTCGAACCAGTCCCCGTAGGCGGTCACCGTCCCCTGGTTCAGAACGGTCCAGGAGACATCGACCGTGCCGTTGAGCACCCCCGTGGTCGGCGCCGTCCCGCCCGTCACGACCAGGTCCGGCGCGGTGAGCTGGATGGGCACCGCCCGGACGTTGTTCGTCTCGTCCGTCTCGCCCTGGGCGTTGTTGCGGTCGGCCCGGAACAGGAGGAAGTAATCCCCGGGCTGCGCCGCGGCCGAGAGCGTCACCGTCCGATCGATCGTGTAGTCCGCCCCCGCGGCCAGCGGCGTCTGCGACCAGACGTCCTCCGTGTGCAGCGGCCTGTCGGTGGACTGCCAGACCTCGTCCTGGGAGAGATACACCGCGTCCTGCCAGTCGGCCTGAGCGGCCGTCGTGCCCTGGTTCAGGACCGTCCAGGACACGTCGACCTCCTGCCCGGCCACCGCGGGGGAGAGAGCCACCGACGCGTCCGACACCACCACGTCCGGCGCGATGATCTCGATGGGGATGACGAAGAGGTTGTTCGTCTCGTCGGTCTCGCCCTGGGTGGTGCCGTTGTAGTGGCTGTCCGTGGCGATCAGAAGGTACTTCTGCCCCGTCCCGACGTTCGGCAGGTTGACGGACCACGAGCGGTCGTAGCTCTCGGTGGCGGCGAGGACCTTGGGGCGGACGAGATCGACCAGCCGCGTGTCGGACCCCAACGCCGGGTCGGAAGAGAGGTACACGCTGTCGTACCAGACGGACAAGGCGGCCGCGCTGCCGGCGTTGGTCACCGTAAAGGAAATGGGCACCGACGAGTTGGTCAGCGCCTGGGTCGGTGCCGACGCGGCCGTCACCTGGAGGTCCGGCGCGTCGATCGTGATGGGCACGGCCAGGATGTTGTTCGTCTCGTCCGATTCGCCCTGGCGGCTGCCGGAGGAGTAGCTGGCCCGGTCAGCCACGAACAGGAGGTAGAAGGCGCCCGTGCCGATGGGGGGGATCCTCACGCTGGCGTTGGTGACGTAACTCGCCCCGCTCAGCAGCGGCGAACGGTCGTCCTGGTCCACGTACGTCAGGCGCGCGTCGCCGCCGTCCAGGAGCATGTTGCGCGAGAGGAACACGCCGTCGTACCAGTCCGCCGGGGCGGGGGCGCCTCCCTGGTTGGCCACCGTCCAGGAAACGTTGATCAACTGATGCACCACGGCCTCGGGCGGCGTGCTGGCTTCCGTCACCACCAGATCGGGCGCGCTGACCGTCACGGGCAGCGCGGCGGCGTTGTTCGTCTCGTCCGTCTCCCCCTGCTTGTCGTAGGAGTCGGCCAGGAACAGCATGTAATAGCTGCCCGGCTCGACCTGCGGGAAGACGACGCTCCGCTCGATGAGGTAGTTCCCCCCCGCCGCCAGGGGCGTCCGATCGCCGACGTTGATGCCCCACAGGTACCTGTCGTCCTCGCTGTAGGTGTCATCTGTGGAGAGCCAGCCGTAGTCCGCCCAGTCCCCGTAGGCGGTCACCGCGCCCTGATTCGTCACGGTCCAGGACAGGTCGTACGACGCGCCCGGCACGGCCGAAGAGGGGCCCGTGGCGTTCGTCATCGCCAGGTCCGGGCCGTCCAGCGCGATGGGAATGGCCAGTGTGTTATTGGCCTCGCTCAGCTCCGTCTGCTGGGTTGCCCAGGAGTTGGTGTAGACGATCAGGTAGCGCGCGCCCGCCGGGACGGAGTTGGCCAGCGTCACGTCCCACTCCACCGTGTAGTCCGCCCCCGCCGCCAGCGGCGCCACGCCGGATCGCCACTGCTCGTCCAGCCTGGGGTCCGTCCAGGTGTCGTCGAGCTGGTCGTCGGCCGACAGGTACACCGCGTCGTACCACCCGGCCCCCTCGCCCCAGTCGGTTCCCCTGGCCGGCGCCGTGCCGTCGTTGCGGACCGTGTACGACACGTGGACCGGCTCGCCCAGCGCCGTCGAATCGGGCGTGACCGAGCCGGCCGTCACGACGAGGTCCGCGACGCCGATCTCGATCGGCAGGACCGCCAGGTTGTTCGTCTCGTCCTGCTCGACGAAGTGGTTCCACCAGTCGGTCTTGATGAGCAGGTAGTACGTCCCCGACGCGCCCAGCGTGGCGGGGATCGTCAGGTTCAGATTGCGGGAATACTCCTCCCCCACCGAGCCGACCACGTGCTCGCTGTAGAGCTCTGTGTCGGTGTCCTCCAACGTCGCATCCGTGGAGAGGTACACCTTGTCCCACCAATTCGCGCTGGCGCCCGCGGCCGAGCAGGAGATCGTGTAGGACACCGCGATCTGCCCGCCCAGCTCCGCCTCGGCGGGGGCGCTCGCCGCCGCGAAGGACAGGTCCCCCAGAACCAGCGCGATGGGCACGGCCAGGAAGTTGTTGTCCTCGTCCGTCTCGGCCTGGATCGAGTACCCGTCGGCCTGGAACAGAAGGTACCACTCCCCGGGCGCGGTGGCGGCGGGGATGAGCATGTAGTTGGCGGTGGGCGTGTAGGACCCGCCGGCCTGGACGGGGTCGTACCTGCCCATCGTCCCGATCTTGACGTCCGAGGCGTCGTAGACCTCGTCCTGTGACAGGTACACCATGTCCGGCCAGTACGACACGTTCGTCACCGTCGAGCCCTGGTTGGCGACCGTCCAGGAGAGCGTCAGCGTCTTGCCGATGACCCCCAAGGGCGGGACCGTCGCCGACGTGACCACCAGGTCCACGTCCGGCTCGATGAGGGTGACCGGCTGGGCCAGGACGTTGTTGTCCTCGTCCAGCTCGGCCTGTGAGTTGCCGTAGTCGGCGACGAAGAGCACGTACCACGGACCGGGCGAGAGGTCCTGGGGCAGATAGAGGCTCGAGTAGCTCAGCGAGTAGGTTCCCCCCACGGCGACCGCGCCGTTGCGCGCGGTGCTACAGAGGTACTCGTCGCCCGTGTCCCACTGGTCGTCCTGGGACAGGTACACCCCGTCGTGCCAGTACGTCCTCGTGGTGGCCACCGTGCCGTAGTTCCTCCCCGTCCAGGAGACGCTCAGCCGCTGGCCGGGCACGAGCTCCGCCGGTACGTTGGCGCTGTCGATCCGCAGGTCCACCGCGGGCGGCGTGAGCGTGATCGGGACGACCAGGACGTTGTTCGTCTCGTCCGTCTCCCCCTGGGCGTTCGGCACGTAAGAGGAGCGGTCGGTGACGAACAGGAGATACACCGACCCCCTCGGGCCACCCGCGGTTGGATATACGGTGGCGTTCTGGGTGTAGGACGCCCCCGCCGCCAGGGGGCTGCGACCGTCCTGCGAGTAGGACCCGCGCTCTTCGTCGCCGGCGTCGAGCTGGGCGTCGGCCGAGACGTACACCGAATCGTACCAGTCGCCCAGGGCGTCCTCGGTGCCCGCGTTCAGGACGGTCCACGACACCGAGACGCCCGTTCCCAGCTCCGCCGAGGCCGGCGCCGTCGCGTCGGTCACCTGGAGGTCCACGTCCGGCACAGCGACCGTCACCGGGATGGTGTAGAGGTTGTTGCCCTCGTCCAGCTCTGGGACGCGGTAGTCCACGTCGGTCATGATCAGGATGTAGGCCGGTCCCGTGGGCAGCCCCCCGGGCAGCGAGACCTCCTCGTCGCGCGTGTAGCTCCCGCCGGACGGCAGGCCCCACTCACCGCCCAGCCAGGCCAGCTCCACGTCCGACTCCTCCATCACCGTGTCGGTGGACAGGACTGCCCAGTCCGCCCAGTACTCCTGCGTTGACGCCTCCCCCTGGCGGGCCACGGTCCAGGACAACGTGAAGGGCTCGCTCAGCGTCAGCGTCGCCGGCGCCGAGGCGGCCGTGATCGTCACGTCCACGTCTCGCGGCGAGATCTCGATCGGCATGGCCAAGACGTTGTTCGTCTCGTCGGACTCCGACTCCTCGTCGTTGCCGTCGGTGACGAACAGGAGGTAGTTGATGCCCGAGTGGCCCTCCCAGGGCAGCCACACGTTGGTCTCGGTCGTGTAGGACTCGCCCGCAGCCAGGGGCGATCCGTCCGTCTGCAGCAGGTTGTAGTCCCCCGTCTCCTCCTCGCCTTGGGGCAGGTCCAGGACCGCGTCGCGGGAAAGATACACCGCGTCATTGAAGTACGCCGCCTCCGTGTCCCCCGTGCCTTGATTGCGGACAGTCCACAAGAGGGCGATCTCCACGCCGGGGTCCGCCGAAGCAGGGGCGGTGGCGCTCTGGACGATCAGGTCGCCCTGCCCGGCCAAGCCGTCCAGAAGCAGCCGCGCCTCCAGTGCCTCCAACTTCGGCCGGCCACCGCGCCCTCCCAGACGCGCCCCGTTCATATTCCGCCTCCCGGTACAAGATAAGGACAGAGCGACACTCATGCGCCGGAGAGGAGGGGAACACAGCCGCACCGCAATCCCGCCCCCCGGCCGACTCAGGGCCAGTATACCGCGCTTCGCCGAATCGCCAAGCTAATTCTCCACGGATCATGTGCGGGAGCGCTGCCCTACTGGTATCCGAATCCGCCCAGCACGGCGAAGTCCTTGGTGCCAAAGTGACAGGCGGTCACGTAGCCCTTCGTGGTCACTTGCTCGCCGTACACGTCGGGCGGGCAGGTGATCGGGTCGGCGCACCACGGCTGGGGCGGGGTGTTGGTCTTGGCGGCCTGCCAGAGCGGGGAGATGTACTCGTCGGCGTTGTCGGCGGTGAGCAGCTCGTGCCATTTGACGGCTGAGCCGTTGGCGATGGGGTCACCCATCGCGTGGAAGTCGTTGATCGCGTCGGTGAAGTCCCACGGGGCGCCGATGATGTAGAAGCCGACGTCGCACTTGACGGCCGGATCGCCGGCCGGGAACGTCAACCGGTGCTTGCGGTGGATTCGCTCCATGCTCGCCGCGTAGCCCCAGCCGGGGTATCGCCCCCAGTTGAGGCACCTCGGCCCGCCGTAGTTCCAGTCCTCGTCCCATTCGTCGGGCGGGTCGCCGGTGACCCAATCGTTCATGCAGTCGGCCTTGGCCTCGTCCCACGTGTCGTGCCACTGGCTGCACCCGGCCTGCTTCAGCGTCGCGTAGCCGCCCCAGCTTGAGTAGCCGGCCTTGACCACGTGCAGTTGCAGCAGCGCGGCCTGGAGCTCGCTGAACAGCCACGGGCCCACGTAGTCGCCGTGTGCGGCCTGGCCGTAGTCGGTGACGAGATCGGGCGGGCTGTCCTGGTCTTCGGCCTCCAGCCAGTCCGTGCCGTCGTGCTCGTAGATCGTGCCGACGCGGTGCCAGCGCATTCCCCGAAGTTTCGCCAAGCTCGTTAGGGCCTCCCGGCAGAGCTGCGCCCCATCTACGACGAGATGGTTCGAGACTACTCCCGGGGCACCCAGGCGAAGTACGGTTGAGGGTACGTTGCCTACGAGGTCCTGGCCGAGATGATCCGGATGGGCTGGCGACCAACGGACCGGACAGTCCAGAGCTCCGATTAGGCCTTTCCCAGCCGCTTGGGCGTCGGGTACTCACGGATAGACCACCGCAGGTTCGGCTTGCAGTAGACCTTGCACCCCGCATCGTGGGCTTGGACGATCAGCGAGTTCACCCAAGCCACCTCCGGTTGGAACTCCGATAGCGCCCCGTGCGAGGACCGGGCACCGATGATCACCCAGCCGAAGTGCTTCATCGTTGGGAACTTCAGCTCCTCCAGGAGGGGCTCGTAGGAAACGAACCGGACCTTCGCCTTGACCTTACGCATGGCTGTGATTGTCGGCTGGACGCGGTTCTGGCGATCGACAGTAGCCCCGACCCACGCGTTCTGCGGACGCCCCTGCTTGGTGGTCAACGCACTCCACATGTCCCGCAGGTGCTTACTAACTCGCCCAGTAAATCTAGTTTCCACTTCCGGGAGCACAGGCGGGCCGGGACCGCGCCGCAAGTGGGCGTTGAACCTCTGCCTAACGGACATCTCAACGAAGATATGCAAGGTATTTTCGGCCGCTTGCCTTCAGCTCACTTGGGCACCAGCACGCCCGCGGCGGGAGGGAAGTCCAGGTCCATCAGTCTGGCGAGGCAGCTAATCTCGTTGGCGCAGTTGCCGTACACGATCACGCAGTTGGCGGCGTCGGTGTCGGGACACCCAGGCTTGTTCTCGAGCTCAATGACCACCGCGGTACGGTGCCCCTCGTTGGGCCTGATATCGGAGTAGCACACCTTGCCGCCGGTCATCAGCACCTTGGAGCCCTTCAACTGGAGGCGTGTGATGGCCTCGCCTTTGCGCCAGCGCGCCTGAATGCCGAAGTCCTTTCCCGCAGGGCCGGGCCCGATGCTGAACGACGTCGGCGGCTCGTAGTCGTAACCGAGCAGCCGCGTCGGGCAGGTGAAGTAGCTGGCCATGAAGACGTTCTCGCCCCTCTTTACCAGTGGCCCATGGGCGAATCCCGCACGGTCCAGGAGGAAACCTGTCATCATCAGCATCAGGGTGGCATCACGGTCGAACGCCGCCGCGACGCCATTGTCGGCAAGCCCCGAAAAGGCAAGCACTGGCGCGGCGCCATACTTCTCTTGGCCCGTGAGCGTCAGGGCCTGGCAGTTCTCCGCCGTCAGAAGGTTCCGGCAGCCAAGGTAGAACTTGGCCACCGCGATGGTGGCCTGCTTGGCCTTCTCGGCCTGGGCGGGGTCCAGTGGCAGCCACTTCTCCCCCCGCATTTTCTGGTAGCCGCTATGCCCTTCGACCGTCCCGTCCATCCTGCCCTGATGCATATAGTCCACGGCCACCGCAGCGGCCTCCTTGTCACTGGCCTTGCGGATCTCCTCGTCCAGCCGCGCCCGCGGCACGGGGTGGAACGTCGTGCCCAGTTGCGGATGCGTGGTATCGGCTGCCCCTGCTTTCTCGGTCACCACGCAGACGCGGGCATTTCGCATCTGCCAGGCGGCCTTCAGCAGCCGCAGTCCCGTCCTCAGCCACTCCGGATCGTTCGTGGAGGCCAGCAGGTATCGCTTACGGTTCAGCTCCCAGCGCTTGGGGAACTGGTCGTAGAACCCTCGGTGGCCCTGGAAGACCACATCCACGAAGGGCATGTCGGCCTTGGGGCTCTGCGCTCTCACGGACAAGGCGCCGTCGAACTTCTTGGCCCTGCCGGCGTCGGTGCTGAGCTCGACTCCCAGCTTGGCCGCCTCGTCCTTGAGGATCTTCAGGCAGATGCGCCTCGCCGTTGGGCCGTCGTATGGCCCGCCCCAGTTGTCATCATCGCCGGTCCACTGGGGGACCTGGATCCAGATCAGCGGTTTCTTTGCCGGCTTGGCGGCGGGGGCGGCATCTTCGGCCGCGGCCGCGGGGCCGGCCCAACACGCCGCCAGCAGGCACGCTGCGGCCAGGCGAATCGCGACGCTTAGCGACGGCCGGTTCATCCAGCCGGCAGCGGGCCGGCACTGCGTTCTTTCGTTCGCTTTCATGGGTATTCCCTTTCTGTCCGGTCTCGGTTCCTTGAGCCTGTTTCGGATTGGGGCCGCACGCCGTGCCATCGGCTTCACCCTCGTCCGCCGTGTGCCCAACGGCAACAGGAGCAGCTCGGACCTTCCTGGGGGACCTTGGCCCGAGCCAGGGCAGCAGGGGGAGCGTCCCGGTACTTCTGCGGCAGTTTGCCCTCGACCAGCGTCCAGAAGGCGTCCATCTCTTTCTCGACGTTCCCGTAGACCGCCTCGCTATGCGGCGAGCCGAGGCCGGTGCCGCCGCGGCCCACGTCGGCCATTCCGTCAACCGTGTACTCGATGGAGGTCCGGCAGCCTCCATTGGGCGGCTGAACGCTGTTCGACATGATCTTCCCGGTGCCCAGCCTGCGCCCGCCGCGGAAGATCGTGACTGCCTGGCCGACCTTCCATCTGACCTGAGGCGCGATGCCCCGCCCGGTCTCCGAATGGGGCATCAACACGAACGGCTCGGCCGGCTGATCGTAACCGTTCAGCTTGCTCGGCGAGGTGCAGTGGGCGCTGATGCGGGTGTTCCGCAGCGTAGGCTGGCCCTCCCCGATGAAGGCCGGCCGCCCGAACAGCCAGTGGGTCAGCAACTGGACCTCCAGGCCGCTCATGTCCCCCTCGCAGGCCGCCGGCATCCCTTCGTCGAGCAGGCGCAAGGCGGGCACACAAGGGTTCGTGCCTGACACCCTGTACGACTGAAGGCAGTCTGACAGACCGATCCCGTCGAACTTGTTGGCCACCATGATGCGGCGCATGCACACGTAAACGAAGCCCGCGTGGATCAGGTCGTTCCACTTGGCACGCCGAATCTCCTCGGCGGCCTTCATGTAGTAGTCGGCGAACGCTTCGGCCTCCTCTTTCGCCGCCTTGTCCTGCCGCACCTCCTTCTCGGCGGCCGCATAGGCCGGGGAGTGGAACGACAGGCGAAACGTGCGGGCATTGCCTTTCACTTTCCATCCGGCGTGCAGCATCCGCAGGCCGTAGACCACATCCTTTTCTTCTTTGGAGGCCCCTACCAGCAGCCCGGCCTTGCTTTCGCCCAACTGCCAGACCGCCCCCGAGGCGGGCCCCTGGGCGGCGGGGCACAAGACCACGGCGGGCGACCGCCCGGCCTTCGCGGCCTCGGCCATCGCCTCATCCTTCTTCCCGTTCAGTGCGACGATCAGCAGCCCGGCGGGCGGGTCCGCCGCTGCCCGCCCAAGGTCCAGTCCGAAACCCAGTTTGCGGGCTGTGCTCTCTAGGGCCTTCGTCAGCGATGCCGCCTCGGCGGCAGCCCCCTCCTTGCCCACCAGCACAACCCTCAGCGAGCACTTCTTCACCGGCTGTGACGTTGGCGTCAGCAGCGACTTGGGCGCCCCGCCGCACGCCGAGCGCACCAGCCACGGCGCCGCGAGCGAAACAGCGGCCGCGCCGCTGGCGATCATGAACTCGCGACGCGTCGTCCTTTGGCATGCCGATCCCGTACATCGCCGGCAGACGGGCTCATCCAGACCTTTCGGGTCTCTTGCTTCGCTCATGTCGCGTCTCCTTCAACGGTCTTCCTATGGTAAGCCAACGTTCCCGCAATGATCTCTCGCCGACGATCGCCGCCAACGATGTGCGCGATTCTACCGCGCTTTGACGCTTCGGCAACCGAATTTCGGGCGTTCTCCCTCCCGAATACTCCGTCCTCGTTGATCATAAAGGAGTCACGGCTGTTGCCAGGAGCAGGCCTTCGTCGTAGGATCCCCGTCTCTCGGCCAAGGACGAAGGCATGGCGAAGGCCTGATTTCATTGGGCGAAATGCACGTCCCGCCAAAACGTAAAAAGTTCATGTAACACCGCCCTGGTGGCTGTAACCGAAACTCCCCCGCGTCCCGGCGGGGACCGGCGTTCTGGGCCGGTCTCGGGCCCCTCCGCCGGGAAGTCTCTCTGTCTCTGGCCGATCCCGCCCGCCGGGTTATCACGGGGTTGTCTCCGCTCGGGCAGGGCGAAAGGTCATGGTTGGCTTCGCAGTACCGGGCACAATTGTCAGCATCTGCATCAATGGTATGCTTGCCATTTCCGGAAACCGTGGTAAACTATCTTGATTGCAGGCATGGGGTCGGTGTGCCGCTGAATCCTCTGCCCTGCACAGTCACAAGCATCTCCGCTGGCAAAGGCAGGACTGACCGAGAGGAGGAAGCTATGGGTCGGGGACTGTCTCGGGAAGGGAATGAGCGGCCGATCCTCGAATACCTGGAGCCGAGGCTGCTGCTGGACGGTGGGATAGCGGCGGTCCACGGTCTGAAGTGGCACGACCTGGACGGCGACGGGCAGCGCGACGACGGGGAACCCGGGCTGGCAAACTGGACGATCTTCCTCGATGCCAACCTCAGCGGCGAGCCAGACGGCAACGAGCGGGTGGTGCAGACGCGCGAGGACGACCCCGGCACGCCCGGCGTGGACGAGACGGGATGGTACTCGTTCCTCGACCTGCCCGTGGAGGATGGCGAGGGCCCGATCACGTACATCGTGACCGAGCTGCTTCCGCTGCCGCAGCCGGACCAGCCGGCTTGGCGTCAGACGGCCCCCGAGGAGTCTGTCTACTCAATCCTACTGGCGGCGGGGGAGGTCCGTTCGGGCGTCAACTTCGGCAACCTGCGGCTGGGGGAGATCCGGGGCATCAAGTGGGAGGACCTGGACGGCAATGGGCAGCGTGGCGAAGGCGAGCCGGGCCTGCCGACCTGGACGATCTTCCTGGATGCCAACGGCAACGGTGTGCTGGATGACGGCGAGACGGGCACCACGACCGACGACGACGGGGTGTACCGCTTCACGAACTTGGTTCCGGGCACCTACGACGTCGGGGAAGTGCTGCCGGTCGGCTGGGTGCGGACGTCGCCCTCGGGCGCGCGCGGCACGCGGACGGTCATCGTCAACCCCGGCACGATCGTGACGGCCGACTTCGGCAACCGCCAGGCCGAGGTCTTCGGTACCGTCTTCCACGACCTCGACCGCGACGGTCAGCAGGACCCCGGCGAGCCGGGCCTGGAGGACTGGACGGTCAACCTGGACTTCAACAGCGACGATGGCGTGGACGACATTGTCGGCACCGTGGCCAACGGGGTCTATGGCTTCGTGCTGGTGCCCGAGGGCGAACACATCGTGTCCGTCGAGATGCAGGAGCCCTACCTGCCGACCGTGCCGGCGGACCCGGCCGAGCACGTGGTGGAACTGCTGCCCGGCCAGCCGCTGACCGAGGCGTTCGACTTCGGCGTGTTCTATCCGCCGGACCTGGTCCTGGGGGGGCTGTTCGTCGACCCCGGCGAACCGGCCGGCCAGACGAACGTCTACTACGACACGGGCATTTCCCTCGGCCCGGGCGTGCTGGGGCCCGACGACGAGTGGGACGAGGAGGTCTGGCTGGTCGACGACGAGGCCGTGGACGGCGTCGGCTACGAGCTGCTGCTCTCGGCCGAGACGTACACCGAGATCGGCAGCCGCGAGGTCATCGTCACGCTGCCGGAGGTGGGCCCGGTGGCCTCGACGCTGGGTGACGGGACGGTCACCGTGGAGATGGTCCGGCAGGGGATGAACGTCGTGGTGGTCGTGGATCCCTTCGACGACGTGATCGAGACGGACGACGAGCACAACGCCGCCTCGTGGCCCTTCTGGTGGGACCTTCCCGACCTGGTGGTCTTCCAGGGCCCGCCGGAGCAGATCGGCTTCGAGCCCGAGGGGCAGGGCGGCCGGCGCGAGATCATCCTGCCGGAGTCGGTAAGCTACACGACGTGGCTCTTCATGGCGGGGATTCCCGAGGGTGCCGTGTGGACCGAGCAGGTGTGGCTGGGGACGGATGCGGACGTGCACCTGGGCACCGACCTGTCGCAGGGGAGATGGTACGTCAAGATCGCCGCCGGCGCGGACATTCCGGACACCGGCGGACCGTTCGAGGCCTGGGAGTCCCGGGACCGCGTCATCCAGTTCCAGACGGACCGTCTGGAGTTGCCGAAGAACATCGAGCCGACGGACCTGAAGTGGATCATCCTGGTGGACTGGCCTCTGGACGCCTCGGGCGAGCGCCCCGTGCCGCCGGAAGACGCCAACCCCGGCGCGGTGATGGAATGGCACGAGATGCAGCCGGGCGCGCAGACGCGCAACGTCGTCGTCACGGACGCGTTCGTGCCGATCCGCCGGCTGAATCTCGTTACGGATGAGGGGTACCGGGCGGTCCCGCTTGGGTGGGGATGGTGGGACGTGTCCGTGTCCGACGACGGGCGATTCGTGGGGTACAAGGCCCTCGACCCGGACTTCAACGAGCGCATCTACATGCACGACCGCGATCGGGACGCCGACGGGGTCTTCGACGAGGCTGGGCAGACCCGCACGTGGCAGATCGAGCAGGGGTTCGACGGCAGCCCCGCCGACGGCGAGGCGATCCACGACTTCATGATCTCCGGCGACGGCAGGTACGTCGTCTTCGCCAGCAGTTCGACCAACCTGGTGTCGGGCGACACCAACGGATGCGCCGACGTCTTCCGCCACGACCTGGTGGCCGGCCAGACTGTCCGGGTGAGCGTGAACTCCGCCGGCCAGCAGGGCGACGATGGCAGCCTGCACCCCTCGATCTCGCGGGACGGCAGCATCGTCACGTTCGTGAGCAACGCCAACAACTTCGTCCGTGGAAGCAACCTCGCGCTCTACGACTGGGACCGCGTGCTGGGCGACGAGAGGCATCCTTTCGCCGCGGACAGCAACACCGGCAGCGACGTCTTCATCCACTACGTGTCCGACGGCGGGACTGTGCGCGTGCCGCTCGGCGAGTGGGAACTCCATGGCGACAACTACCCGGTACTGCTGCCGCCTCCCCACGGGACAAGCGTGGTCGAGGGTGGCGAGATCCGCGGATGGATTGATTTCACGGGCGCGGCCGTTTACCGGGGCCAGACGATCGACTACCGTTTCACGCTTGAGCCCAAGGTGTCGGACCTGCACGGTGTGGCGGCCCTGTTCCCGCCGATCCCCGGTGTGCGGACGACGTCGGTCACCGTCACGCAAGGCACCTACGACACCGTCTCCGGGCGCTGGGAGGTCGGCGATCTGACCGGCACGGAAGCCGTCGTCATCACCGGTGTGGTGGAGGCGCCGGTCCTGACCGTGCGAAGCACGACCGCCACGGCCAGCGGGCTGCCGGGGGCGTTGACGTTCCAGCTTGTGGTCTGCCCCGACTCGGCCCCGCGCAGCTACGCCGCGAGCATCTCCGCCGACGGGACGCGCGTGGCTGTCCTGGCCGACAACGCCGAGGGTGGGCGAGGGCTGTTCCTGTACGACGTGGGCGCCGCGCAGGCCCGCCCGGCAGGCGCGGCCGGGTCCGTCGAGGATGACATCTGGGAGGTCGACATCTCCGCGGATGGCAGCGTGATAGCCTTCACTACCGCGGCCCCGCTGGACGCCGAAGACACCAACGGCCAGGATGACGTGTACGTCATCGACGCCGCCGGCGGGGACCCCACACGCGTCAGCGTCAGCTCGGCCGGCGCGGAGAGCGACTCGCCGAGCGAGGCGCTCGCCATCAGTGACGACGGCCGATTCGTCGTGTTCGAACACGGCGTCCTTGAGAACGACCTGGCCGAGGGTAGCCGGACGTCGACCACGCTGCGCGACCTCGGGGCGCGCCTGACGTTCCCGGTTGCTCCGCGACCGCATACCTGGGGCGGCACCAACGACTCGCCGGGGATCTCCGGCAACGGCCGATGGGTCATCATGCCCCAGGAGAACAGGGTCCTTTCCGAGGACAAAGACGACGAGTGGGACCTGTACGTTGAGTTCATCGAGCACGTGCAGTTGGGCGAGGTCTCGGGCACGGTCTTCCAGGACCACAACCGCAACGCGGAGCGCGACGGCGGCGAGGGCGGCGCCGCCGGGGTGACGGTTCGCCTGACGGTGCTCGACGGCGGCGGCGGGCAAACGCCGGACCCCCCGCCGCTCGTCGCGCAGAGCGACGAGCGCGGGGCCTATCGCTTCGACGGCGTCGTGGCCGGCAAGACGTACAAGGTCACCATCGACGTGCCCGAGGGGCTGCGCGAGACGTTCCCCGGCAGCGCGCAGGCGCCCGGATGGTATTCCGTCGAGAT
>Ga0307379_10002180_pt1 | contig 29447 bp, 21 predicted proteins | sample UN2MG_FD_202237 | JGI IMG/M metagenome (GOLD analysis project Ga0307379, IMG submission 202237) | Soil microbial communities from Risofladan, Vaasa, Finland - UN-2 | ecosystem: Environmental > Terrestrial > Soil > Coastal area > Acid sulfate soil | place: Finland: Risofladan, Vaasa | collected...
GTGGATCTTGGAAGCTGCCCTCAATGAACTTAATGAAGAAAAATCTGTTGCCATGAAAGTAAAAGTTGCGTAAGATCTCAGTCAGGGGTAGCCATCGAACCTTCAACTGAGTTCGGGATAAGTCCTGTACGACAGAAGACTTAAGATTTTTCAAGGCACAATGGCTTTGTTTGTGCGGGTTTTAGTACAAAAAAAAGTGAACATCGAGGATATAGATCAGTTCAGTAGAGAGAGAGCCGAGGGGACTTTCCTTTTTGAAAAAGACGTGACGGATTATTTGTCTACAATAAACCGCAATTGTTTGGATTTGTGGAGTGCGACCCAAGTGCTCAAGACTGAACCCGGAGGAATAACGGCCGTGCAGCAGAAAGCCCTACTACAGTGGTTCGGAGACCAGCCTGAAGTCCTAACAAGCAAGTTTGAGAAGTATCTAAGATTCAGGTCTTAATAATAGCCGTGTCGGTCTCAACTGGCCCCTGTGCCGCAAATTTTAGTTATGGACAGAACTGAAATAAAGCAAATTGCTGATTACCTCAAAGACCTTGAGGAGGGGCTGGTCGAGTGGGACTATCGAGGGATAACCACGCAGGGCCACTTGACCGAACTCTACGGTATTATCGAGCGGCTAATGGATGCAACCTTTGAGACCAAAGACCAAAAGCTTAAACCACTTCTGGCCAGCTTAGAATACAAAGCCCGAAAGTGCAAGGAATGTATCGAGAGAAGGACAGGGGTGAGGAACTAACCGATATGGACGAAGAAGCTGAAACAAAGGCGATAGAGAAATGGCTGCGGATGGTGGATAAGCCAAAGGCGCTTGACATGAAACTGTTAAAAGTTGAGATATCGAAGTCACAGCTGTCCCAAATTCCAGAAAACGAGAGAGTATTTTTTGTGCTGTTAGGCAGTTTGTTGAATGATTTAAATATGTTTCAGAAATTGGCGTATTTCTCTGCCAACACGAAGACAAGCAAAGGGATAGTGCGAGGGGCTCAAAACTTTCAAGCATTGTCCCTTGCACAATTCCAAGCGGCCAAGTTGTATGATGGGTGGGTTTTACTGCAACAAAACTTCTTTGGCACCAAAGTTTCCAAACAGTATGTAAGTGAACTGTCGGGCTCAGGAAAAAGTGACCTCACGAAGCTAAAACAATACTTCAATAGACAAGATAATCTACTCTATGTAATCCGAAACATGTTTGTTGCTCACTATACATCTGACTGGATAGAAACACTACTAAGTGAGATACCAGATTCGGAAGTTTTTTATATGCTTTTTTCAGAATTGCAGGGCAATTGCTTTTATTCTATGTCTAATGAACTAACGAATCTCGCGATATTAAAGGCCACTGGCCAGTCTAATATTGATGATGGCATGAAAAAGCTATTAGGTGACGTTATGAAAGTTACAAGATTGTTTGCAAATTTTCTCGGAGATTGTTTGCGAGTTATCGTGGAAAAGCACTTGGGATTAGGACACAGCGAAGTTGAGATACCTGACCCTCCCGATATGAATGAGATAGCTTTGCCTTATTTTATTAAAGGCACACGATGAAAATGATTTACGAAGACCACAAACGAGCAACAAAAACAGCTATTTTGGAGGGTGTGACAAAGAGGAACGTCAATTGTTAGAATGGTTCGGTGAAAAGCGAATATGTTAAATTGCGATATTATGTCGTGGATAAAACGAGGAAGCTAAATACTTGCCTAAGTAGTAGCGTAATCATTATGCGGTGTAGTCATAGTGCAGAGGAGTTGAAGACCTATGGAAAATCATAAATCACAATGGTTTATCGGGGAAAACGAATTGGACATCGGCCGGGGAAGGCATATCCGCAAGGAATGCTGCGTTTCTATAGAGCGTCATTAACCCCTGGCCTTTTTTGTATAGGTGAAAAATGTATTTCGGCCAATGTTATGCTAAAAAATTATGTATTGACTGGCGGCAAAAATATGGCCAAAACCTTTTTCCTATTTGCCCCGTATTGAGCCATATCATTAACAAACAAGATTTGCCGAATATTGCCAATATCGAAAAGTCAAGCTCCAGTATGATAGATTCCATTAAGAGGATTTTGTCAGTCTTTGACGCTCTAATAAAATTACAACCAACAGATGGAATAATAACTTGGTGCGCACACAGGAAAAACATATTGCAAGACTGCATAAATCTTATAGATAAAGATTTGATTTTACTACCGAAACGCCTTGAAAATGCTTACCCAGAAACATACAAAAAATGTATCGAGTTACTGGTCGAACTAAAATCAGTAAAATTCTACTACGAATTTAACCGTCCAGATTACCTGTACTTAATGCCGCCGACCTTTGCACGCAAAAATTATCTTTTGTTCTTGAATTGGCAAGAACGCCAAATTAAGAACGCTGGCCTCTTTGAAGGAAATTTCTCAGATAAAATCGAGATGAGGCGTTTAACTTGTCATTACCCTGCCGTAGCAGTCAAAACTATGTTTAAGATATATCAAGAACTGGAACCGGTAGTGCAAATACTCGCAGAAGAACCAAAAAGCAAAAAAGCTCCAGAGCAAGAAAAACCAACAACAGAGCCAGCCTCTACATATAACGGCGGCGAGAATATTGGCGCGGATAAGTTAAAAAATGTGGTATGGTCAGGAGAAGTAACTAAAAGCAAAATGATGGCCAAGCTCAAAATGGATAGCTATTGGACATTTAATCAATTTGCCAAGAGACACGGTATCCGACAAGTGGGAAGTAACCGTCAATTATTTCAAATTCGATTAGACAAAATGAACTCAAAAGACCGCGAGAAATTGGAAAAAATATAATTTTAGGTTTCGGCTCAGGTTGCAAACTGGTCAAAACTCTAAAGTGAGACCCTCTTTTTAGCCAATTAACGCAGGTATTTCTTTCGACTGGTTAAAACTGGTCAAAACTCTCACACCTCTATCTATAAAGAAATTTCCTTCAATGGTATTTTACTGCTATGAATATAAATCTATTAAAACCGAGAGAAGTTGATGTGATGTTGCGCTATCCAGCGGGGCGCTCATTAAGACTTGCTAAGGCAAATAAGATTCCGTGTATCCACCTGCCTGACGGAGAGGTTCGCTTCGATGAAGCTATAATTAAGCGACTTCTTAAGCAACCATCAAAAATTAAAACTCTTTTGGGAAGTGTGCTCAATGGCTGACACTTTGATGCCTTTGCTCGTAGATTTCACCACCGCCTCAAAGATGCTGTCGATAAGCAGGGCCACCTTGTATTCAATGTCAAGCGATGGCCGGCTCGGAGTAATGGTTCAACATATTGGCAGGAGAGCGCTGCTAAATCGACAGGAATTAGAAAATTGGGTTAACGCCGGCATGCCATCAAGAGAAAAATGGATGTTACAAAATGAAAAGGCGTAAAATGGCAAAATTCACGATGCCTATCCACTTGGAAGAAAGAGTGGTGATATACGATATGCGGTCGAATAACACAACGGAATTCAAAGTTTATGAAAACGCCGGCCAATTGTCTATTGAGTTTTCGGCGCCGTCGGCGGTGCGGGTAGTCAAGGATGACGTATAATGAATGAGCGAGTCAAGAAAAATGTTACTGAGTTTTGTACCTGTGCATTTGAACCTGAAGATATCGTCGAGGTCCGGCTCCTGCCGTCTGGGAAGAGCGTATGGTTTTCTGCTCAAGATCTGGCCGGGCAAATCGAATATCTGATAGCCGAAAACCAAGCCGGCCAGAACATTTATATCGGCGCGAATCCGCGGAAGATAAGGGGTGGCACCTCCGCCGAGGATGTGGCGCTGGCCCATTGCTTATTTGTTGATTTTGACCAGGGAGCTACCGGTGAAAGTATCAAGGGATTGCTCGGCGATTCAGGATTCCCGGAGCCGACATTGATGCTTAGCTCCGGGCACGGGTGCCATTGTTATTGGCGCCTTGTCGACCCGATAAACGACCTGGAGAAATGGACACAGTACCAAAAGAGACTGATAGCAACTTTGGGCAGCGATAAAAGCATCCACGACCCGCCCAGGATTATGCGGCTGCCGGGTTTTATGAATCATAAGGCGCCGGTGGCCGATGCCAAAATTAACTTTGCTGAAAATAGCCGGCGATATGATATTCAAGATTTGGAGGAACATTTAGTTGCTCTACCTTCGGAGCCGGTGCCGGTATCGAAGCCGACGTTACCGGTACCTGAGGATGACAAGCTCAAAAGAGCAGTAGCATATATCGACAAAGTCGAAAATTGTGCTGAAGGTGAGGGTAGAAATAATATCGCCCGGCGGATAGGGGCTGTCCTATTGAATGATTTCGGTTTGAGCTTTGAAACGGCCTGGCCTTTTGTCCAGCAGTGGAACACAGCGAACATACCACCGCTGGAGGAGACGGAGCTCAAGGAAGCATTTCTCAACGGTGAAAAATATGCCAAATATCCACCAGGCAATAAGCTGGTCGATAGCCGGCCAAAGACTAAGCCGAGTCGGAATGAACAAGAGCCGGGTATTGAAATGCCCCCCGATGAGTCTTGCTCTGATGATAATATCAGAGCGGTCGAAATGTCCGAAGATGATTTTTTTGAATCTGGCCTCACGGACGCCGGCAATGCCAGACGTCTTTCAAAGCACTTCGGTCACCTGTTGCGCTATTGCTGGGACACAAAAGGATGGCTTTATTATGATGGCCGGCGCTGGAATGAAAAAAGAGGCGATGAGTGCGCCCATAGGTGCGCCAAGAAAATCAGGAAACAGATTCAAACCGAAGCTATTAAGATAGTTGATTCAGATAAAAGAAAGAAATTCTTAAAGTGGGGATTCTCCACCGATAATGAGGTACGACAAAAAGCAATGCTGTCCAGCGCCCGCTCAGAAGATAAAATCGCGGACTACGCGGATAAGTACGATGCAGATGCGTATCTCTTCAACTGCCCCAATGTCGTTATCAATCTGAAGGACATGACAACCGCGGAACATTCGTCCGAGTTTCTTATAACCAGGTTGGGCGGCTGCGAATACCACAAGGATGCAGACTGCCCTACTTGGAAAAGGTGCGTCAGTGAGTGGATGGACGGTGACGATAATAAAATCGACTATCTTCAAAGAACCCTGGGCATGTGCCTGACCGGGGATATATCGGCCCGGGCTTTTCCTATCTTCCACGGTCAAGGCATGAACGGGAAATCCCTATGCCTGGATACTATAAAACAGATTTTAGGCGACTATGCGATAGTAGGCTCCGAGGACCTCCTGGGTGAAAAGAAGATGCCTCAACATCCCTGCGATATTGCAGACCTGAAAGGCCGGCGTCTGGTCGTCGTCGACGAAACAAAAAAGAATATGAAACTCAGGGCCTCCCTGGTAAAGCGAATGACCGGGGACCGTGAGCTAAAAGGCCGGTTAATGAGGCAGAACTTCTCCGAATTTAAGACCACGCATAAAACGATACTAATGACACAGAACCTACCCGTCATCACCGAGACCGCCGACGCTATCTGGGACCGGGTCCACCTGCTCAAATGGAGCCGCCGATTTGAGCCGGGCGAAGCTGACCCGAAGCTAATGGAGAAATTCAAACCGGAATACCCGGGCATACTGAATTGGCTATTGGCCGGTTGCCGGAAATGGCAGGCAGATGGGTACCTATTGAAAAAACCAGCCGCGGTCGAAGCCGCCACCGCACAGTACCGCGAAGATAGTGACCCGCTCGCAGATTTCCTTGAAGTGAAATGTGTTTTGGGACCCGGCCAACTGGTATCAGTAGCAGAGATGTGGAATGCATTTCAGGAATGGCCCGGTATAGAGGGAAAATTCAAGCCGGGTAAACGAAACTTTAACAACTACCTCGAAGAACGCGGAGCGTGGCGCAAGGATAAAAGAGAAGATAAAAAAGTGCATAGCTATTGGCATAATATAGGTTTACGAGGATTTGAAATGTAAAGTGTAGTCGTTGTAGTCGTTTCTACTCTATAAGCGCTAAGGAGCATTTACATAAAACGATAATGTCGGCGTGACTACAATGACTACAAATGGCTACAAATAGCAGCTGAATTGGTAGCAAATTGGATAAATAAAATGATTAGAAATGTCAAGTGGATTTGTGGCAGAAAAGGATGGTATTCGAGAAAGCGCCCGATACATTTTGCAGGTATTTCACTGCATCTTTGGAGTTTGGCCATTAGGCGGGATGTCTGGAGCTTGAATGGATGTGGTAGCAGAAATGGCCTTAAACAAGAAAACAAACAAGAAACAGCTTGAAACACGCAATAAAGAGAAGAAACAGCGGTATGCATCGGTTGTCGTAAACGATGCCGGCGATAAAGACAGGCACAGGGCAAGTGTTAATGACTAAAACTACAAGAAAGAAGCATTATTACCCATCGAAAAGGCGCAAAGCCCGGCGCACCCGCGAGAGCTACAGGGCGAAGACCGAGGCAGGCCGTCAGAAGAAGTTGGAAAATCTCGCCAAAGGTCGGGGCCGGCGTGCGAAACGTGAGAAGGCTGGTATATTAGCGACTCGGGCGAAGCTACAGGCAAAGGATTTGGAGGGCATGGACGTTATCGACTTTGCCAATGACGTACTTGGTGTAAGTTTTGCTGAAAGGCCAGTCCAGGAAGTTATTCTCCGGGCACAGTATGGTTTGCCTTTGGATGCTGAGCAGCTTGAGATGTACGACAAGCTCACCCACAGTCAGAGGTATTGTCCTGGTTACGAGAGGTCAGAGGGTGTTTATGTCTTGGGAGCGCGGTCGGGCAAAAGTTTTCTGGCGAGTATTGTTGCCATTTATGAGGCTGTTATCAGGGAGCCGCGGTGGCGTAAGTTTCTGAATGTAGGCGAGCGGGCGTATGTAATTATTACAGCGACCAGGCTGCTACAATCTCAAATGGTTATTGGTGCTTCCTGCTTGAGAATGTTGGAAAATTCACAGATAAAGCATTTCGTTACGGATGCTATTGCCTGCGAGATACTCCTGGAGAACGGAATTTCTATTCTTTCCATGCCTTGCTCGTCTACGGCAGGTAGGGGTCTGGCGATTTGCTGTCTTATTTGCGATGAGCTTGCCTGGTACAGGCAGGAAGGTCCCAAACAGGACCAGGAGATTTTCCGGGCGTTGCGTCCCCGTATGTCGCAATTTCGTGGGGCTAAGTTTTTAGCGATTTCGACGCCGGCCAGTAAGCAGGGTTTGCTTTACGACCTGTACGAAGAGGGTATAGACCCTGAGCGTCCAACACCGGCGAGGCTGACTGTCCACGGCGAGACTATATTTGTTAATCCGATGGTGGATCCTGACTTTCTGGAATCGGAGCAGCGGCGTGATATTGATAATTACGACCGGGAATTTCTGGCCCTGTTTTGCGAAAGCGTGGACGCTTTCTTTCCTGCCGATAAGTTGCGGGAATGTTTTGTGCTTGGTGGGGATGTCCCTTATGACAGTAGATATCGTTATCACTGTGCGGTCGATCAGTCTGGACTAAGCGGCCGGGATAGATTTGCGATGTCCATCGCCCACCAGGAAAAGGACAAAGTCATTGTTGATGTAAGCAGGACATGGGCCACGAAAGCCGGTGACGCTATCATTGCCGAGATACGAGAAATAACCAAGCCCTACGGCATATCAAGTATCGCAGTTGACCGATACGCCGGCGGCTGGGTAAAGCTGGCTTTTGAGAGGCAGGGCTTTGAGGTGACTGTCCGCGACCTTTTGCCCCCGATATACGTTAACTTGAAGTCTCTGGTTATTAGCGGTCGTGTATCTCTACCGGACACCAAAGGACTGAAGGAAGGACTGTTGCGGACTAATGCAAGTTACGGCAAATCGAACCAGCTAAGCATTGTACATGAAAGAACTGCGGAAGGCCACGGGGACGAAGCCGACAGTGTAGCGACTGCCATTTGGCTTGCGAGCAGTGGTCGGTCGAATGGATTTTTTAGTGCAGAAGATTTATCGTAAACGGAAATGTTAAACGTATGACAGAAGAAAAAGATAATCGGTCGTATAACTGCGTGTATGGAGCTGTATGCTTCGCAGGTCGAAATCATCCAGGGTGTGGTGTTGTTATTGGCGAAAGCCAAGAGCATCGTTTTGACAAACCAGAATTTCACCTGATAGCTGAGGTTGAGGACCACAACACCAGGGAGCTTATACAGGCTTGCAGCGGCCTGGACTTGCAGTATTTGCCGCATTTGTGGTTCGGTGACACGGACGATGCTGCCGGCAGAAGGTTTATTGATGGTTTAAACGAGGAGCTTGAGCGTAAATATCAATTGCCTGGTGTAATATCGAGAAAGTTAAAATATCAAAGGCACAGGGGCACAATGCAGCTTACGAAGAGCGCTGTTATCGAAATGGCCGAGCCGTTCCAGTATATTTTGCCGGTATTGAAGGGGCTATTGAGCAAGGAAAAACGGCGTTTATTTATTCCCCCCAGTAGTGCGGTAATTGGTTATCTGAAGGTGATTGAAACAGGTGATATAGCGAATATTCGGATCAGTGATTTTCCGGCTGTGTCGGCATTGGGTATTGCAGTCATTGAGCTTGAAAACCGGCCGGATTTGTCAGATTCGCCGGTGGATGACGAAGGCTGGGACGAATGGAGAGACTAAAAGAAAAACAGAATGATTAACTTTTAAGGAGTATATGCCCGTCTTGACGTGCTATAGCTCTCTTTCGTTCTCCTTCTCGGCTGTGGTACTTGGGCGGGCACAAGTCTGCTGGCAGAGTTAAGGAATTGAACAATATGGGAATCAAAATAAGGTCAATAGAATTGATAAGTGGCTGGGGTAGTCCGCCGCACCACGCCACGCCGAGAAAAATAATCGAGCGGCAGAACCCGTACCTACTGCGAGAGTGTCCGGACTGCGGCAAACCGAAACTAAGACCGAGGCAGAGATATTGCGATGATTGCAAAAAGAAACGTATCCGAAATACCAACCGAGAAAGACAAAGGAAATATTACAGGATTCACCGTGTCTCATCCTAACGACTTAACTTTACAGAGTGCCTCCAAACATACCCTACGGTTAAGAATTTGGGGGTGCGGAGCCGAGACCCGTACAATATGACTAAATCCGGTTAATGCGTTAGGTTTCGCTCTTTGAAAAGTTAATATTGACGGCCTGAGCGATTTGGCGGAATACTCGGCGTTAAAAGCGAATATTCCAACAAAAAAATTTAGCGCTTGACAGCCTAACAACAGCATTTAAGATGCCAGTATAGGCCCAAGGAATTAGCAGAAGTTATACATTATTGCTGGAGGCCCAGAAGGAGCTTGTACGGGATTTTCTATTGCAATCCTCACAAGACCATTGTAGAATAACAAGCAGTACAATACTGTTTGAATCGGGAGGCTAATGAAGACGATGGCACTGGGAAATATAGTACGGTTGTGGGGTGCAGTAAACTTCGAGCCAGACTTCACGATTATTCCACAACTGAGCGGTGCAGCAAAATCCCTAAGAAAGGACTTCCAGCATTGGCAAACTGATGGAGTAACCTTCACGTTATTCGAGAATGAAGAAAAACATGAATTTATTCATTTGACAGTTAAGCGAATAGGCTTTGAGGTATTTAACCCAGAGGATGTGGTGAACGCTCTTGCACGTATGGCCCAGGCGTGTAAAACACTTGCTCAGGAATTAGGTCGCAAGGTTTTCAATAGAATGGGTGTGAAACTCGTAATATACGCTGATCTTAACCTTGACTTTGATAATCTGAAACGACAAGTGCAATCTACATGTCTACCAATAAGCACCGAGCTTGAGAATCTGACTTCAACAGACATAATCGACTTGGCATTGAACTTTGACTACCGCCGAGACAGCAAGAAGGTGGAACTGCGCGTCGGCCCTATGAAGAAAGAACAAGGAGTTAGTTATCTCAGGAAGGTGGGAAACATACAGCAAGTTTTCCAACCACCTGACCAGAGTAGGCAATTTATGGACCTCATTGAAAGCGTGCCCGATTCTTTTCTATACTTCGATGCCGATGCCCATGTTGAAGAAGACCACGGTGTGGACTCGTGGGTTGCGTTCACTACTGAAACGATCCAGTACGAACTTGAGTTATTTGATGGCCTTAAGAAACTTATTTTGGAGTGTGACTAATGGGTGTGGGCAGTGTAGCGGCACAGAAGGGAACGTCAGATGTTCTTGGTGAGACTAGTGACAAGCAACAAACCAGTTTGAAAGCTGATATAATGGGAACGGTTGAGACTGAACCATTACTTCGCTTACACACTCCCACGGAGACTTTTTTTATGGAAAAAACAGGTGATATATTAAGTCCCGTAAAGCTGATTCCAGAGCCTCCCAGCCTAAGGCGGGAGATTCGGGGTAAGACCTTAGGGGCTTGGGGTCTGGACAGGCGACGTGCTGCTCGAGAACTCCTGGGCATGTGGCAAGAGGCTTCGTCTAACATAAATTCCGATGGTTTTGCTGTATATGTGGATGCAGTTATCAGTAAGTTAGAGGAGTACATGCCACGCTTTCGAAATATTCCCAACGAGGATGTGTCTTCCGGCGTGCTACAACTCGTGCGAGATGCGATAAGCGGCCCTAACTTTGAGCGAGTCCAGAAAGAAAGATTAGAGGGACCTATCACGGATGTCTTGACATTATTGCGCCAAAAAACGATCATGATGGCCACATACAAAGCCGCCCACGATACTTTATATGACCTCGGTCTTCTCAAGAAGGCTTAATGACATGTTACGAAAAGTAATGTTCGACTCGTCCTGTGTATACGGCGTTGTCAGTCCCGAATTGGAGCAGGGTCTTGCTAAGCAGCTACCTAAAATGGGACGTAAGTGCATATACTACACCGGACCATATCTGCGTATGGAGTTTCTCAGAGTATGGATTGTTACTGGAATAAAGATATATTTCCGGGCATATGTTGAAGGCGATGTAGCAAGCACATTTCAATACTTCAGTAATAAATTCGGGCGTGAAGCGAAGATAGCTCTACATTGGGCCACTCGTTATATCAAGTCAAGAGAATCCGATGATATTACTGAATCCGTAGAGCAACTTGGCTGGGAAGTGGTAAGCCTTGCTTTAATCTATGACAAGATTTTTCGTACTTACGTTCAACCGAAGACAGGATGTACACGCGGCGAGACCCCGATGAACTTTGAGACAGAGACGCGGAAGGATATGTTACGCAACTTTTACCGACGGTTTATGTCGCCGAGCCATACTTGCAAGATCGAGTCACTACTAAATCTTCAAAGCGGCTGTCCAAAACTGCGGAAGGTGAGAGATGCGGATTCGAGCAAGCTCGCTTCCGAACGGAGAAAGGGCTTCATGAAGCTCCAACAGCAATTGGAAACTCTAATAAAGAAGGCCAGTGTGCCGACATGTGACACTTGCTCAAAGATTGGAGACCTCATAATTGCGCTGGAGCAACCTCCGAAGACCGTTCTTTATCATACAGACCATGCGTTTTCGGTTATATGCCCGTTATTAAATCATGCGCACCAACAAGTCAAGAGTGCTCTGAGGTTGGAGCCACGAATCCCGAAGGAACTTGCTTCTTGAGTGGCTTTATACTATTTAATTTCACAGCTTTAACTTCTCACCTTCACCGCACCCAAGCTGAACATTGTCTTTTAAGCCAATATCCCATAGAATTACGGCCATGGAAAAGCCAGAAATCAAAAGAATCAACGCTTTTCTTAACGATGTTCAAGAGACAATCTGTGAGCAAGACCCGCCGCACGTACTACAACTGCAACTGAACGAATTATACAGAGTTATCAAAACTCTAATGGACGAAACGTTCAAAGCAAAAGACCAGAAACTAAAAATCGTCCTGGCACTTCTGGAGAAACGAGCGCGGGAGTATAAGCAGGAGATTGAGGAAAGACTTGCAACGAGAAACTGAAAAAAAATTAAAAAAATGTTTGACACAAAAAGACAAGGGGATATAATTATGATTATGAGACCCGATACAATTAAGAGATTACGAAAAGCCCAAAGCAGCCGGTCTATGTATCGGGTCTCACTGCCGAGGGCTTTTCCTTTTTATGAAAGGTAGGTGAACTATGAGAACCATTGAAGAAATGGGAAAAGATGTGGACGAAATAATTCAGAAAGTCAAGTCAGGCAAGATAGACTTGAAAAAAGTAGAAATGCTAATTGATGGTGAAGTACTACCAATGGTCAAGTTGTGGAAATCACAACTTGAATTTTACGAATTAAGAAAGGAAAAACCACCTGAACATGCACCCAGTAAAAAACAAATAGAAGAATTTGAGTCGAAGGTATTTCTTGCGAAAGAAGAAATCGAAAAACTGAAAGGGTAGAACAATGAGACTTTACAAACCAACATATTCCAAACCATTGCCGGATGGAATGAAAATATTTACACGCAAGGGCATAAAATACGCAAGATTCAAAGACAACAAAGGGACATTACAGGAAGCCAGGTTAACGAAATCCGGCGATGGGATTCTCTGCGAATCGAAGAAGTGGTATATCAGATTCGAGGATAACATCGGAATCCGCCGGAGCGTCAAGGGATATACCGACAAGCAGGCCACACAACGGCTGGCAGATAACGTCCAGAAGCTCCTGAATTATAAGGCAAACAATCAGCCACTGGATAAGGAAATGAATGAGTTTATCAAGGGGCTATCATCGGCGATACGAACCGAGTTAATCAAGATAAACCTACTGGATGGGCAGATGTCGGACTGGAGCAAGACCCTAACAGAACACATCAAGGATTTTGAGGATTATCTGACAAAGAAAGAGCGTAACCCGATACACATCAGAGAAATCACAGGCACATTAAGGCGCATCTTTAGGGAGTGCGGATTCGTAACGTGGACAGACATCAGGCCGGAACCGCTAATGAATTTCCTTGACGGCTTGAGGGACGAAGGCCGAGGCATAAGCAAACGCCGGTACAACGGACTTTTGGGAGCAGCAAAACATTTTTGCAAGTGGATGGTGAAACAAAGGAAGGCAGCCGGTTCACCGATAGATTATCTGGACGGACTCGATAACCCCCAGACCGACCAGCGACATTCACGCAGGGTATTAGAGCTTGACGAATTTCGCCGTTTTCTCGATACCGCATTAGCAGGGCCGAAGATATATGGTATGACCGGACACGAGCGGAATTTCGTTTACCGATTCACTACCGAAACAGGCTTGCGGAGTATTGACCTTCACCGGCTCCGCGTTCAGGACTGCAACTTTGAGGAGCGAAAGATTGTAATTGAGGCAGGCCGGACTAAAAACAAACAGCGTTCGTTCGTATATCTGAAACCGGCCACAACGTTAGAGCTACAACAATACTGCAAAAACAAGCTACCGCATACCAAAGTATTCCACCTTACCGATAAGACCTCAAAAATGGTTCGGCTCGACCTTGCCGCCGCCGATATACCTTACGTTGACAGCAACGGTGAGTATTTCGACTTTCACAGCTTGAGACACCAAAGCGCCTCATTATTTGGAATGAATCCAGACACGCCGGAGGCGGTACGACAACAGCTAACACGACATAAAAACCCAGAGATGGCCAGGCACTATACCCACGCTTCCGAACAGCAGCAGCGAGAGGCGGTTGAAGCTCTGCCCGACCTGACACAGCCGAGCAAAGAGACACAGGCACAGGTCAAAACCGGAACGGATAACGATTTCTTGTTAAATTCTTGTTTTGAGGACGGACATCAACAAACACCAGCGGACACCAGCGGAATGAAAAGAGTTAATTCTGTTGAAAAAACGCCGTTATGCGTTTATAATGATGGGCCTGAACGTATTCCTAAACCGAAGGTCAGAGGTTCGAGTCCTCTCGGGCGTAGTTTTGTGAAGTACCGTATCTCTAATGATTTCGGCAAAAAAAGAGGAAATAAAAAAAAGAAATGAGCAGGTATTACTATGACAAGAAGGACACAGTTGAAGATTGTAGGAGCGTTAGTATTTCATTCCTGAGAAAGCACGGCTATCTTTCTGAGCCTTGTTCTATGTCAGGTTCGATTGTTTGGAAAAACTACTATGGTGAAGAAACCAGCAGTATAGGCATTGTAGTTTCAACTTTGGACGATAATAATTACATACGATTTCAATACACCACCACCGATCGAAACACAGGTGAAAAGACTGAATATGACTATAAGGTTCAGCTAACAACTACGCCGTGTAATTTCGGCGGAGTGCGATATTGGTTTATTTGCCCATTGAGCAGAAATGGTGTTTATTGTGGCAGGAGAGTGGCGAAACTGTATAAAGCACCAGGTGGGGGCTATTTTGGTTGCAGGCATTGCTATAATCTATCCTATGAGAGCCGGAATGAGCCATGTTTAGCCCGCTATGGTGGTATCGGCTACCCAATAAAAGCCGAAAGGCTGTATGAAGAGCTTTATAAAAAAACTAAGCGTTGGACATACAAGGGCAAACCCACGAAGAAGGCTCGGAAGCTGAAAAGCCTTGAGAAGAGAATGGCTGGGGTGGCTGATGTGTATGACCTGCTTCTGAAGCGGTGAAGGAGTAGGTGGTGGTTCAAAAGCAGATCGTCCATTCTACGGCCACAAAACACCTCTGAGAGTTAAGATAAACAACAAGTCAGATAAAGGGAAAACACCACCTTTTTCAACAGTTCCACTGTCCCCAGTTTCAGTTTGTGATTTTTTTATTTGATTTACACTTAAAAACAAGTACAATGATTTCATATCGGGAGACTAATTATGAGTGATAATAAGATTTCACAAATACATATTTTTCAACAACACCTCTATTATAGACTCAGGTATGTCTTTAGCAAATTAACAAGCAAATCGACATCTTTTCTGACTGTGGTTTTGTCGGTTGCAGTTTTCTTGGTTTTTCCAAGTTCTACTTCGGGCTATGAGGCCCGCAACTATTACGGGGCCAGATTGGAACCGGTTAGCACGGTCTTGAATGGGGCTGGGCAAAGTGACCCCAAAGAATTCGACGATTATATAGACGAAATGGATCCCAATGAACACCCGACCCTTTATATGGTCTATTACAACATATGGGATTCTTATGCAGACGACCTTCGGGCTCAGCTGGATTCCTACAGCCAATTATATGGCGATTATGTTTCAGCACAGATTGGGCTATACTTAGTCAACAGCTATCAGCAAATCGCTGCCGGCAACCTTGATGGCCAAGTCGAAAGTTGGTGTCGCCAACTGGGGTGGTTAGGTCATCCCGTGTACTTAAGGATTGGCTACGAGGCCAATGGTTCGCATAACGGCTACGATTCAACAGATTACAAAGCGGCCTTCATTAAAGTAACGAATACCATCCGCAATCTCGGCCTTGAAGATGTGGCTACCGTCTGGTGCGTCTTGCCAGATCAAACGTCAAGGCCGTACATGAACTGGTACCCTGGAGACGCGTATGTGGACTGGTGGTCGTTAAATCTGTTCACCGATTGGCAAATCAAACGCAGTTACGCATCCAATTTCCTGGACAATGCAGATTCGCACGGAAAGCCCGTAATGATAGGTGAATCCACCCCAGCCAGTCATCAAACAACCCAGGGCTGGACCAGCTGGAACGGCTGGTTTGTTCCTTATTTCAACCTTATCCACAATCGGCCGGAAATCAAGGCCTTCTCCTATATTAACAGGAACTGGCCGGTGAAAACGCCGGGGCTTAGCGGTTGGGGAGATTGTCGGCTTAATTCAAATGCAACTGTTGCACAGAACTTTCGCGACGAGATGAGCTCGTCGCTTTACTGCCATGCCACAGATGAAATCACATTTCGTCAGACATACCTGGGAGTAACTGATAGCAACATCCCGCCAAAAGTAACCGGCCTATACGCCGATACCAATAAGTATTATCCATTGTTGCTAAGGTGGGACGAGACTCCCGATGATACCAATATAATCCGTTACCAGATTGAGCGTAACGGGCAACTCGCAAGTCACAGTCATGAGAATCAGTATAAAGATTACAGTGCTCACCTCGGTCAGACTTACGTGTACGCTGTCAATGCCGTAGATAAAGGTGGCAATCAGGGTGATTACTCTTCAACCATAATGATCGTCGTGCCACCAGGCCCGGCCAATATAATCATTAATGGCCAGTTCGATGACAGCCTGACCAAGTGGACGCGAGAGGTTTATGCTGCGGGCAATAGTATAGTTGCCAGCATTGACGCAACTGGGCAACTCTCAGGGCAGAATTCTGCCAAGTTATACATCACCCAAAGTACCACTACTGACTGGCACATGCAGTTGGAGCAGTTCTTCAATGCCTATGCCACCAGGGATTATGAGGTGCAGTTCTTGGCCCGTTCAGATCCGGCAACAAATATCCAGGTATGGATACAGAAATATGGTAACCCCTACACCATCTACATGGATCGGGACCTGTCCCTAACGACTTCACCACAGATGTTTACCTTTAACCGCAATAACTTTCCACAGAACGATTATGTAGGTCTGGCCTTTGTGGTTGGTAACCAACCGACAGTTCCCGTCACAATCTGGATTGACGCTGTTGTCTTAACCGACGGTACAACTACCCCTTCTGATCCACAGAATTGAACTGAGGTCCAAAGTGGAGGCTACACCTTAAGCTCAGACCTGTCCGGGACCTCGGTAGCAATGTATATATGGTTTCCGTATAAGACTCCAGACCTCTCGTTGTTCAAAAGGAGTCTATCGGACTTCGAACACCTTGGCCTCAGCGCTTCAGAACATGGGTATTTCTTAGACTCCGTCTCCGTCCCACAAACGACGAGCAGGGCACAGAACCTTCGCTCTTGGCTCAAGACATCTGGGTGCAACCGCTGAGGACAATATATGCAGAAGTAAGATATTCAAGTGAAAAATCGAGACAAAATGTGTCATATTGAGACTGGAGGTAGGCCAGGTAGGTCACAACCGCCAGACCAATCTCCACTGTGTCTGGCATTTCCGCTCCAAGCCCCAGTAAACGACTGAGCATCGGACTAACAATCCGATGCTCTAAAATCTCAACCTATTGTACTGACAAAAGTTATAAGTGGCCAGAAAACGCTCTTATAAAACCAGCTTACAAACAGGAACCAAAAAACAGCTGAAAGAGGTACAATCCATGCCGTGAGACATCAGAGAATTGACCTACTAACTGGCAAGCAAGACTTTATTAGAAGATAAGGTATTTAAAGCAAATGCCTTATGTGGAAATGGCAGGGTGGACGACAGTGCAAGGCGTCAGTTTGTCGGCTATTTTCCTAGGGCTTGCTTACCAGGCAGCTTAAACCTTCCACTGCTGATAAATCTTGAATAGGGCTCAAATCAATGTGTTTTGTCCCAGAATCCCGGTTTTGTGCATAACAAACGACCATCGGTTAGTATTATTATATTATTGACCAGGTAGAAAAAGCAGATTTTTAATAAAAAATTTGTTTGACAAAGTAAACATCTTCAATTATCATAAAGTTTTGGATGTAAAGCGGCATGATCATCATCATTTGCTTGTGAGGATAGAGTAGTCTTTCGTTAATCATGCAGGCGTCATGTTTACATATCTTCGCATGTTTTTCAAAGGAAAGACGTGCGAATAACAGGATTAAGGAGGAACCCTGTTGGGAACAGCAAGACGCATCAAAGATTGGCAGCAACCTTGGAAGGCGGCTTCCGAGCCAGGTAGGCCCATACTTTTGGAAATACTTGAGCCGCGAATCCTGCTTTCGGGGGATAGTTTACTTAATATTTCGTCTTATCCACTTCAAGACAATATTCTTGACAATACGTCACAAGTTGTTCAGTACGCAGAGTTGCTGGATACAAACAAACAGCTTGAGGAGCAGATTAGCCAGGAATTGGCCCCATCCGATACGTCCAATACCGACGTTTGCCAGCCGATATTTACTTTGCTCGTAGATGATGATAATACAAATGACGAGCCAATCAATGCGGATTTGACTGTCGATAATATTGGTTCTGCTCAGGTCAATGCTGATATCGCTGTGCTCTTGGATGATTCTGATGGTGATATAGAAAGCAAAGTTGACACAACTGAGGATGATAGACAACCGGTTTATGTTAGCGATAATGACATAAACATTGAAGAAACCACACCTATCGATATAAGGGGCCCTCCGGCAGGTGAAACTGTTGCACTTTATGGCATGCACCTTGTTGATCCAACTGTTGATTATTTTGATGGGCAGAGTGTCTATCTTGACTTTGATGGGGAGGAAAACGTTACATACAACGGGCCTGTAACCGTCGAAGGCATTGATGTCCCGTCCTTTGTGGTTCCAGGCGATTTGGCTGGGCAGGAAGAGGCCATCATCGCTGGCGTTATGGAGGAGTTGAACCAGATATTCGCCGGTTCTGGCATTATCATCTCGACTGAACGGCCTGAGCCAGGTACAGCATATTCGACCATCTATATCGGGGGTGATGATTCTGCATTTGCTGAATACGGCTCATTCCTGGGTCTTGCCGAGCAAGTGGATATTGGCAACCAAGATTCCACTGACAATGCTTTTGTGTTCAGCGAGAACGTCGTTGGCGTTTATACGGATTTGGCCTCATATGCAACTAACTTGACCGACGTGATTGCCCACGAGACAGGTCACCTTCTGGGCTACGGACACGCTGAGTCGGACAAGGATGGCCAACATATTGAAGGAAGTGGGAAAAGCTCTGTTCTGCATGATGTAGCGGCGACTCTTGTTGGCGTGGACATCGGCGGGCCGAGTCTTGCCGGAAACCTGACCATCGATGTTCCGGGCAGCGACTATACTATCACCGCCGGCGGAGTGGACATTTGGGATAACTCAGATCAATTCTCTTACGCTTATGATACGGTCAGTGGCGATTTCACGGCGATTGTGAGGATCGACAGCATGGAGCCGGGCACGGACGTTTGGGCCAAGGCGGGCATCATGTGCCGCGAAGACCTTGACGCCGATTCAGTCAATACGATGGTCCTCCGCTCATATCAGGTGGGTACAACATTGCAAGGCCGCCTCACCAAGGGTGAGTATTCGTTTAGCGAGCACCATGATAACAGCTACGCGACAACCGATAAAATCTGGTTGAAGCTGGATCGCAAGGGCGACCTGTTTGCCGGTTCCTGGGCAGAGGATGTCGACGGCGCGCCGGGCACTTGGCAGGACCCCAGGTGGGCGTATTGTCCGATGCCCGCCGGTGTGTACCTGGGCTTGGCCACGACCTCGCATAACGACGGAGCAGCGATAACGGCCGTATACAGGCAGTATTCAGTCGGCCCGTTGACCGATTTTCCGACATTACCTGTTCTTGGCCCCTTCCCCGGCCCGGAAGGCGGAGATGGCTACATGGGTATCCGGGAGGTCATCGATAATGGAGATATCTGGGACCAGGACGACTGCTATGACTCGCTTAAATCAGGGACTGGGACCATCGTTGACTATACAGCGCCGATGTTGAATATCCTGGATAGCGGCGCAGGTGGAAACTTCGTCGGCGACTATGTCTTTGGCGTCGTCACCACAGACTACCGAACGCTCGGCAACGTGGACCACCTGTCCATGGTTGCCAGAGGTGTTATTCGAATCACGACCGGCGGTGACTATACATTCTGCGTCGGCAGCGACGACGGCTTTACGCTTCAATTCCCGGGAAACGATTTTACCTCTGTTTCCGGCCCTGGTAACTCGGGGGTATTCCCCAATATTGTGCCCTTTGCAGAGGGGAACGCGTTGAGATTCCGGGGTCCCCGGGGAATGGCCGATACGTTGGGAGTGATTAACCTGCCCGCCGGCGACCATCCGTTCGTGCTCACCTACCACGAGGGTGTTAGTAGTTCAGGCATCGAATTCTCCGCGGCCCCTGGCGTCAAGACCTTCTTCGACAGCGAATTCAAGCTCGTCGGCGAATTCATAGCCGGCGGTTTGGAACTCGTGGCTGCCCCGACCGACCTGACTGGTATGGACATCGGCGGGCCGAGTCCTCCAGGAGGCCTGACCATCGATATTACGGGTAGCGACTATACTATCACCGCCGGCGGCACAGACATTTGGGGCAGCTCAGATCAATTCTATTACGTTTACGATTTCGACCCGGTCTATGGCGATTTTACGGCCGTCGTCCAAGTCAGCGACTTGTCGGGGGAGGACCCGGACGTTTGGGCCAAGGCGGGCATTATGTGCCGCGAGGACTTTGGCCCGGATTCGGTCAATATCATGGTCCTACGCTCATATCAGATGGGTACAACATTGCAAGGCCGCCTCACCAATGGCGGGAGTTCATTTAGCGAGCACCTTGATAACAGCTATGCGACAACCGACATAATCTGGTTGAAACTGGATCGCAAGGGAGACCTGTTTGCCGGTTCCTGGGCAGAGGACGTGAGCGGCGCGCCTGGCACATGGCAGGACCCAAGCTGGGGGTATTGCCCGATGCCCGCCAGCGTGTACCTGGGCTTGGCTACGACCTCGCATAACGACGGAGCAGCGATAACGGCCGAATACAGGCAGTATTCCGTGAGCCCGTTGACCGATTTTCCGACATTACCTGTTCTTGGCCCCTTCCCCGGCCCGGAGGGCGGAGATGGCTACATGGGTATCCGGGAGGTCATCGACAATGGAGATATCCGTGACCAGGACGGCTGCTATGACTCGCTTAAATCAGGGACAGGGACCATCGTTAACTACACAGCGCCGGTACTGAATATTCATGACAGTAATAATAGAGGACATTTCCTTGATGATGATGTCTTCGGTGTCGTTACCGCAGGCCACCTGGCGGAAGGGGATGTCAATGACATATCCATCGTGGCGAAAGGTACGGTTGAGATTCCAACTGGTGGGTACTACACGTTCTGCGTCGGCAGCGATGACGGCTTTACGCTGCAGTTCCCGGGACACGATTTTACCTCTGTTTCCGGCCCTGGTTCGTCGGGGATATTCCCCAATATTGTGCCATTTGCCAACGGAAACGCGCTGAGATTCTGGGGTACTCGGGGGATAGCCGATACGTTGGGAGTGATTTACCTGCCAGCCGGCAACCATCCGTTCGTGCTCACCTACCACGAGGGTGTTAGTGGTTCAGGCATCGAATTCTCCGCGGCCCCGGGCGTCAAGACACAATTTGACGAGCAGTTCCGGCTGGTCGGGCACCAGAGCATCGGCACAATTCCGGTGCCGGGACTGTCGGGCGATGCTTGGGTAGAGGCCATCGAGCCTGGGGGCTGGTCTGGTAGTGAGATCGATAGTCTTCAGGACGCCATCGATGCCTTGATCGAAGGGCCTCTCTACGCGGATTATTATTCGAGTGTGAACTTCTGCGATCCGGGCCTCGAGATTGAACCTGTTGATGGTGGGGCCTTTCCCGGAGACGTGCCTTTCCCGAATGACGTGCCTGGAGTCGACGACGATGACTTTGGCGTCGCGGTCGGGGGACAACTGGACATCCCTCAGAATGGTATCTACCAGATCGGCTACAACAGCGATGATGGCACCCAGCTTTTGATTTTTGGGGTAAGCTGGGACGGCATTGTGCCCGGCAGTCACCCATCTTCCGTCATAATATTCGACCAGCTGGTGACCGACACGATAACCGATTGGAGCTGGACCGCAGGCGAGATTAACCTGAATGCGGGTACGTACGATTTTGGAATGGCCATGTTTGAACGCAGCGGTGGTTCCTTTTTGGAATTGTTCGGCCGCGGGTGCGGGCCAGGTGGCTGGGACCCTAATTGGCACTTGTTGACGGTCGGTGGTTCCGGCTTTATCGAGGACTTCGATGGACTTCAGCTTGTTCCAAGTCCTCAGATACTTGTTCTTTCAGAGGACTTTAATGATGGCAATTACAATGGTTGGGCCCTTGTAGATCAGGGTACTATTGATACTCCTATGGCCTGGTCGGCTGCTACCGGCGTTATGGTGCAAAGCTCCAATGTCCACACATTACCTACCGGTACTGAGTTACCTAAATTAGGTACATATGCATACTGGCAAGCCGGCACCGGCTGGACAGACTATACGATGGAAGTTACGATTAAGTCCGCTGACAATGATGCTATAGGCATTATGTTCCGCTATCAGGACGAGAATAACTACTACAGGTTCAGCGGGGACAAGGAGCGGAGCTATATTCGCCTGGTCAAATGTGTAAACGGTCAATTTACCCTCCTGGCGGAAGATTCAGTTCCATATGTTACTGATCAGAATTATCTACTTAAGATTGTTGCCCAAGGCAGCACATTGCAGGTGTCTATTGATGGCAGCCCGGTTTTCTCAGTAAATGACAGCAGCCTGTCGTCGGGTACTATAGCGTTGTACAGCTGGGGTAATACCGGCAGTTACTTCGATGATATTGTTGTTGAGTCTGGTGTTGCCAATCAGGCACCGATTATTTCGTCTGTGACGGCTACGCCTTCTACCATTTCAGACGCGGAGACTTCTCAATTACAGGTGAATGCGACTGACCCGGATAGTGGGCCTGCTGCATTGACGTATAGCTGGTCTGTGTTGCCGGGCGAGGGTAGTCTGAGCGATGCAAGTATAGCCAACCCGGTATACACTCCGCCGGATGTGAGCTCTACACAGATCTATACCCTGACGGTTGATGTCTTTGATGGTGCGGCCATAACATCAGATACAGTTGATATTACTGTAACGGATGCAGGTTATCAGATACTTCTTTCGGAGGACTTTAATGATGGCGATTACAATGGCTGGGCACTTGTAGATCAGGGTACCGTTAATACTCCTATGGCCTGGTCGGCTGCTACCGGCGTTATGGTGCAAAGCTCCAATGTCCACACATTACCTACCGGTACTGAGATACCTAAATTAGGTACATACGCATACTGGCAAGCTGGCACCGGCTGGACGAACTATACGACGGCAGTTACGATTAAGTCTGCTGATAATGATATTATAGGTATTATGTTCCGCTATCAGGATGAGAATAACTACTACAGGTTCAGCTGGGACAAGGAGCGGAGCTATCGTCGCCTGGTCAAATGTGTAAACGGTCAATTTACCCTCCTGGCGCAAGATTCAGTTCCATATGTTATTGGTCAGAATTATCAGGTTAAGATTGTTGCCCAGGGCAGCACATTGCAGGTGTCTATTGATGGCAGCCCGGTTTTCTCAGTAAATGACAGCAGCCTGTCATCTGGTACTATAGCGTTGTACAGCTGGGGTAATACCGGCAGTTACTTCGATGATATTGTAGTTGAGTCTGGTGTTGCCAATCAGGCACCGATTATTTCGTCTGTGACGGCTACGCCTTCTACCATTTCAGACGTGGAGACTTCTCAATTACAGGTGAATGCGACTGACCCGGATAGTGGGCCTGCTGCATTGACGTATAGCTGGTCTGTGTTGCCGGGCGAGGGTAGTCTGAGCGATGCAAGTATAGCCAATCCGGTATACACTCCGCCGGATGTGAGCTCTACCCAGATCTATACCCTGACGGTTGATGTCTCCGATGGTGCGGCCATAACATCAGATACAGTTGATATTACTGTAACGGATGCAGGTTATCAGATACTTCTTTCGGAGGACTTTAATGATGGCGATTACAATGGCTGGGCACTTGTAGATCAGGGTACCGTTAATACTCCTATGGCCTGGTCGGCTGCTACCGGCGTTATGGTGCAAAGCTCCAATGTCCACACATTACCTACCGGTACTGAGATACCTAAATTAGGTACATACGCATACTGGCAAGCTGGCACCGGCTGGACGAACTATACGACGGCAGTTACGATTAAGTCTGCTGATAATGATATTATAGGTATTATGTTCCGCTATCAGGATGAGAATAACTACTACAGGTTCAGCTGGGACAAGGAGCGGAGCTATCGTCGCCTGGTCAAATGTGTAAACGGTCAATTTACCCTCCTGGCGGAAGATTCAGTTCCATATGTTACTGATCAGAATTATCTACTTAAGATTGTTGCCCAGGGCAGCACATTGCAGGTGTCTATTGATGGCAGCCCGGTTTTTTCAGTAAACGACAGCAGCCTGTCATCGGGGACTATAGCGTTGTACAGCTGGGGTAATACCGGCAGTTACTTCGATAATATTATGATTACCATGCCGGAGACAGGCGTGCTTTTTGGCGACCAGCAGGCAATAAGCACGCAAGCTGACGGGGCATATTCAGTCTATGCCTGTGACCTGGATGGCGACGGTGATAATGACGTCCTTTCAGCCTCTCTATCGGACGACAAGATAGCCTGGTATAAGAATCTTGGCGGAGGTTCTTTCAGCGCTCAGCAGGTCATAAGCACACAGGCGGATGGAGCACACTGGGTCTATGCCTGCGACCTGGATGGAGATGGCGACAACGACGTCATTTCAGCTTCTGTTTACGACGATAAGATCGCCTGGTATGAGAACAGATTGAACGAGCCGACGGCCGATTTTGGCAGCCAGCAAGTCATAAGCATACAGGCGGATGAGGCAGCCTCAGTTTATGCCTGCGACCTGGATGGTGACGGTGATAACGATGTCCTTTCAGCCTCTATTGAGGACGATAAGATCGCCTGGTACGAGAACCTTGGTGACGGAACCTTTGGTCCCCAGCAGGTTATAGGTACAGATGTGGACTACGCAGCCTCAGTTTATGCCTGCGATCTGGACGGCGACGGTGATAACGATGTCCTTTCGACCTCCAGGTATAATGACAGGATCGCCTGGTATGAAAACCTTGGAGATGGCACGTTTGGTAGCAAACAGTCGATAAGTACGGATGCGGACGGGGCAATGTCGGTCTATGCCTGTGATCTGGACGGCGATGGTGATAACGATGTCCTTTCAGCCTCATATTTCGACAGTAAAATCGCCTGGTATGAGAACTCAGGCTTAGGTACCTTTGGTACCCAGTATGTGATAAGCACTCAGGTGGTGGGGACATATTCGGTCTATGCCTGCGACCTGGATGGAGACGGTGATAACGATGTCCTTTCGGCTTCTAATATCGATAACAAAATCGCCTGGTATGAGAACGATGGCGGAGGCACGTTCGGCAGCCAGCATGTCATAAGCACACAGGCTGAAGGGGCATTCTCAGTCTATGCCTGCGACCTGGATGGCGACGGTGATAACGACGTCCTTTCAGCCTCTATCTTGGACGATAAAATTGCCTGGTATGAGAACCTGATATCAGCAGGGGTAGGAGCGCCGGAGATCGACGTTGAACTGGATGGAACAGATGATGTACACGCACACTCGTTTGGTAGTCTGGATCCTGGCCATAGCATTTCGAAGGAGTTTACGGTGCGCAACGAAGGGGATGCCGACCTCGTAGTGACCCAGGCAGCGGGGCTGGTCAGCCCGTTTAGTATAAGTCTGCTCAACAGTAGTGGTAGTACTGATGACTGGGTAATTCCTGCGGGTGGCATACAGACATTCGTAGTGAGCTTTTCTACAGACAATATAGGGGATTACAGTGATAACCTTATACTTACGAGCAACGATTCGGACGAAGGCAGCTACCAGATCAACTTTACCGGTATAGCATCAGGTCCTGAGATAGAGATCCTTGGCAACAGTCAGTTGATTTTGGACGGCGATACGACTCCCAGTTTAAGCGACCATACGGACTTTGGCAATGTGAGCACGCCCACTGGTTCGATCACGCGGACATTCACTATCAGGAACACGGGCTCAGAAGTCCTGAATCTGACGGGCAATCCGGAACGAGTTGTCGTCACCGGCAGTGGCGACTTTACGGTGACCCAGCAGCCTGCCTCGCCGGTGGCTGCTTATGGTGGTACGACTACTTTCGAGATAACGTTTGATCCGAGCGGCTATGGTTTGAAGACGGCTACAATCAGTATTTCCAACAACGACTATAATGAGGACCCCTTTGATTTTGTTATCCAGGGCACAGGGTCGCTTTTTGGCAGCCAGCAGGTAATAAGCACGCAAGCGTACGGGAATTACTCAGTCTATGCCTGCGACTTAGATGGTGACGGTGACAACGATGTCCTTTCAGCCTCTGCATCCGACGACAAGATAGCCTGGTATGAGAACCTTGGTGGAGGTACTTTCGACACCCAGCGGGTAATCAGTACGCAAGCGGATGGGGCACGATGCGTCTATGCCTGCGACCTGGATGAAGATGGCGACAATGATGTCCTTTCGGCCTCTTGGTTCGATAACAAGATCGCATGGTATGAAAATCTTGGCAGTGGTGCTTTTGGCCCCCAGCAGGTTATAAGTACACAGATGCAATCGGCAGTGTCAGTCTATGCCTGTGATCTGGATGGTGACGGTGACAATGACGTCCTTTCTGGCTCGTGGGATGGGAAGGTCGCATGGTATGAGAATCTTGGTGGAGGTACCTTTGACACCACCCAGCAGGTCATAGATATACATGCGAGCTCGCCAGAGTCAGTCTATGCCTGCGACCTGGATAGTGATGGTGACAACGACGTCCTTGTGGCCTGCGGCATCGCCTACAGGGTCACATGGTATGAGAACCTTGGCGGAGGTACTTTTGGAGACCCGCAGGATATCGTTTCGGGGTCACTAGCAAATTCGGTCTATGCCTGCGACCTGGACGGAGATGATGATAATGACATCCTTTCAGCATATGACTACTACGACAAGATTGCATGGTATGAGAACCTTGGCGGAGGTACTTTTGGTAATCAGCAGGTGATAAGTACACAGGCGAACGGGGCAGAATCAGTCTATGCCCGCGACCTGGATGGTGACGGTGATAACGACGTCCTTTCAGCCGATGAGAGCAAGATTGCCTGGTATGAGAACCTGGGCGGAGGTAATTTTGGCAGCCAACAGGTCATAAGTACGCAGGCGGACTACGCAGTCTCAGTTTATGCCTGTGATCTGGATGGTGACGGTGACAACGATGTTCTTTCAGCCTCCGCTGGGGACGACAAGATCGCCTGGTATAAGAACCTCAGATCGCCCGGAGTAGGGTCGCCGGAGATCGACGTTGAACGGGATGGCACAGACGATGTACATGCACACTCGTTTGGAACTTTGGAGGTTGGCCAAAGCGCCTCGCAGGAGTTTACTGTGCGCAACGAGGGGGATGCCGACCTCGTGGTAATCCAGGCAGGGGGGCTGGCCAGTCCGTTTAGCATCAGTCCGCTTAATAGCGGGGATAGTAATGATGATTGGTTAATTCCTGCTGGTGGTACACAGACATTCACGGTGAGTTTTTCTACAAACTATATAGGGGATTACAGCGATACTCTTATACTTACCAACAATGATTTGGACGAGAGCAGCTACCAGATCAACTTTACCAGTACTGCAACAGGTCCTGATATTGAGGTTCTGGGCAATAATCAGTTGATTTTGGATGGTGACACCACTCCCAGTCTAAGCGACCACACGGACTTCGGTAATGCATACGTGCCCAGTGGTTCAATAACACGGACATTCACTATCAGGAACGTGGGCACAGAAGATTTGAATCTGACAGGCAGTCCGGACCGCGTGGTTATTACCGGCAGTGCCGACTTTACGGTAACTCAACAACCTGCTTCGCCGGTAGCTGCTTATGGTGGTACGACTTCTTTCGAGGTCACGTTCGATCCGAGCAGCTATGAGATAAAGACTACTACAATCAGCATTGCCAATGACGACTATAATAAGAATCCTTATGATTTTGTTATCCAGGGCAAAGGTTCGCTTCTTGGCATCCAGCAGGTTATAAGTACACAGGCGGATAACCCACACTCGGTCTATGCCTGTGACCTGGACGGTGACGGCGATAGCGATGTCCTTTCGGCCTCTTACGAGGACAACAAAATCGCCTGGTATGAGAACCTGGGTGGTGGCACCTTTGGCATCCAGCAGGTGATAAGCACTCAATTAACATCCCCAATCTTAGTGTATTCCTGCGACTTGGATGGTGATGGCGACAACGACGTCCTTTCAGCCTCTCGTAACGACGAAAAGATCGCCTGGTATGAGAACCTTGGCAACGACACTTTTGGCCCTCAGCAGGACATAAGCACGCAGCCTAATGTGCAGTCGGTCTATGCCTGCGACCTGGATAGTGATGGTGATAATGATGTCCTTTCGGCCTTATTGTGGGATGACAGGATCGCCTGGTTTGAGAACCTTGGCGGCGGTGCTTTTGGCGGTCAGCAGGTCATAAGTACGCTTGGCGATCCAACTTCAGTGTATGCCTGTGACCTGGATGGCGATGGTGATAACGACGTTCTTTCAGCCTCTCGTAGGGATGACAAGATTGCCTGGTATGAGAACCGATTGAATGAGCAGACGGCTGATTTCGGCAGCCAGCTGGTCATAAGCACGCAGGCTGACGGGGCGATGTCGGTCTATGCCTGCGACCTGGACGGTGACGGTGATAACGATGTCCTTTCGGCCTCGTACCTTGACGACAAGATCGCCTGGTATGAGAACCTGGGACCGGCTTCTCAGATACTTCTTTCAGAGAACTTTAATGATGGCAATTACAATGGCTGGGCACTTGTAGATCAGGGTACCGTTAATACTCCTATGGCCTGGTCGGCTGCTACCGACGTTATGGTGCAAAGCTCCAATGTCCACACATTACCTACCGGTACTGAGATACCTAAATTAGGTACATACGCATACTGGCAAGCTGGCACCGGCTGGACGAACTATACGACGGCAGTTACGATTAAGTCTGCTGATAATGATATTATAGGTATTATGTTCCGCTATCAGGATGAGAATAACTACTACAGGTTCAGCTGGGACCAGGAGCGGAGCTATCGTCGGCTGGTCAAATGTGTAAACGGTCAATTTACCCTCCTGGCGGAAGATTCAGTTCCATATGTTATTGGTCAGAATTATCAGGTTAAGATTGTTGCCCACGGCAGCACATTGCAGGTGTCTATTGATGGCAGCCCAGTTTTTTCAGTAAACGACAGCAGCCTGTCATCGGGGACTATAGCGTTGTACAGCTGGGGCAATGTCGGCAGTTACTTTGATGATATTGTGGTTGAGAGTTTGTCCTAATCAGTGGAATCCCAGCTCAAGACACCGACTCAACCAAGTACTTAACAAGGCGCCTTAGCATCGGATTGATAATCCGATACCCCAAAATCACAACCTTCTCTGCTAAAAGAACTTATGGTTTAGGAAGAATGGTACTTACACACCAGCTTACAAAAAATATTCGCTCCGATGGTCCTCCACTTGCACCGATTGCTTCTGGACTAGGCATCGAGCATTGGTGGTTCCAATACTTTGACGGTGGCAAGGAATATGGGCGGCATCCCTCCCATGGAATGGGTATGCCGGCGCGCGATCTGGCGCGAATTGCGTATTGCATGCTTCACAATGGCCGCATGAAAGACAGACAGGTAATTCAGAACTGGTTTGTCGAACAAACAGCAGCACCCACACACAAGGTCAAAGGCTTGGAAATAGGTCATACCTCATGATATTGGTAAAGCTTTATTACGTCTATAAACATCAACGGCTGATTCCAGCACGTTGTTACGCTGCTCGGCCCAGTCCCGACGTTGAAGGTCGCTGATATGAACCGGATACAGAATATA
>Ga0307379_10002182_pt1 | contig 29432 bp, 29 predicted proteins | sample UN2MG_FD_202237 | JGI IMG/M metagenome (GOLD analysis project Ga0307379, IMG submission 202237) | Soil microbial communities from Risofladan, Vaasa, Finland - UN-2 | ecosystem: Environmental > Terrestrial > Soil > Coastal area > Acid sulfate soil | place: Finland: Risofladan, Vaasa | collected...
ATTCAACGGGGAGCAATCAAAAATGGAGGCGAAGTCATAGACACTCTGCAGACAGCCCGGCTCGGCCTCACCGCCGACTTGGCCCACCTGCACGTCAGCGGTGTGGTGCACGGGCAACCACATGGGCGTATATCCCTGGCAGCCAGCTCGATCGACTTCCAACCCTTTCTTAAGGTCTTTCGGGGAAAGGACATCGCGGCTGTTATCGAGAATCAGCCATGGGAGGTAATGATCGAGTCCAGGAATGTTCCGGATGCCTTCAGGTAGAGTCGAGGCGCAACTTCAGTGGAGGGGCAAGCTACACCAGCCCCTGATCGATCATGGAATCGGCGACCTTCTTGAATCCGGCGATGTTGGCGCCGTTGACGTAGTTGCCGGGTGTTTCGTACTCCTCGGAGGCCCGTTTGCAGGCCTGGTGGATATTGATAATGATGCCGTGCAGCTTGGAATCCACCTCCTCCGCGGACCAGCTCATATGCATGCTGTTCTGGGCCATCTCCAGCCCCGAGCAGGCCACGCCGCCGGCGTTGGCCGCCTTGCCCGGACCGAATAATACCCCCTTGGAGATGAGAAACTCGGTAGCCTCCAGAGTCGTGGGCATGTTGGCCCCCTCGGAGACGCAGATGCAGCCCTTCTCCACCAGGGCCTTGGCATCCTCTACGTCCAACTCGTTCTGGGTGGCCGAGGGTAGGGCGATATCCACCGCGCTCAGGCCCCAGGGACGTTTGCCCTCCACGTACTTGGCCTTATTATACTTCTCCGCGTACTCCTTGATCCGACCCCGGCGGAAGTTCTTCAGCTCCATGATGAAGTTCCACTTCTCCTCGTCCACCCCGTCCTCATCCACGATGCTGCCGTTGGAGTCCGAAAGGCTCACCACCTTGGCCCCCAGCTGATTGAGCTTCTGGACAGTGTACTGGGCCACGTTTCCGGAACCGGACACGGCCACCCGCTTGCCCTCGATCGTCGTGTCTTTGGTTTTCAACATCTCCTGGGCGAAATAAACGCTTCCGTACCCCGTAGCCTGGGGACGGATCAGGCTTCCCCCCCAGTTCAGGCCCTTGCCCGTGAAAACTCCTTCGAAGAGGTTGCGGAGACGCTTGTACTGGCCGAACATGTAGCCGATCTCCCGGCCGCCCACACCGATGTCCCCCGCCGGCACGTCGGTGTTGGCGCCGATATGGCGGAACAGCTCGTTCATGAAACTCTGGCAGAAGCGCATCACCTCTTCGTCGCTCTTGCCCTTGGGATCGAAATCGCTTCCGCCCTTGCCTCCGCCCATGGCCAGACCGGTCAAGCTGTTCTTGAAGATCTGCTCAAAACCGAGGAACTTGAGGATACTCAGGTTTACCGAGGGGTGAAAACGGATCCCCCCCTTGTAGGGGCCGATGGCGCTGTTGAACTGTACTCGGTAACCCCTGTTGAGGCGGTATTCCCCCCGGTCATCCTGCCAGGGAACGCGGAACAGGATGGTCCGCTCCGGCTCAATGAGCCGTTCCAGAATCACAGATTTGCGGTACTTCGGGTCCCGCTCGACCACAATGTCCAGGGAGCCGAGAACTTCCCGAACAGCCTGCAAAAACTCTTTTTCCCAGGGATATCGCTTGCTCACCTGCTCGATCACATCATCCACATAACTGCCCATAGTTTCCTCCTGCAATTTCTTCAATTCTAAATCAAAATTTCATTTTAAACAATTCCTCTGCACCAAGAATTGCAGATTTTTTTAAAGTGAGATTCCAGATAGTGAGAGAGCGTCCCCATGACACTATCGACCGGACGCGGCGACCCTGGCTGTTATAGACCGGATGCTGTGGCCAAAATTTCCGGACAGAGGCTTTCCGCTTGCTCTCTCCGTCAGGATATCGTCGATTCTCTCCTCGAATGGTACCGAACCCAGAAGCACGGTGCCGTACTTCTCGGCCAAGGCCCCGGCGCTTGAGTCGGAACCGGGCCGCACCATATTTTCTACCAGGCCGACCACAGGGGCCTTCAGCTCGCTGAGCATTGCCAACAGCCGCTCCACCACGTGCAGCACCAGGCGGGAGGGAGTGGTCACCACCAGGAACTCGAGATCCCGGAGATAGCGCAGCGCGTCGAGGATCTCGTCTCCGATGCCCGGCGGCATGTCGATCAGCAAAAAATCCAGCGGATCCCAGATTGTGATCGCCAGCAGTTCGAGCATTGCCTGAGTAACGTCTGACCCGCGCAGCGGTACCGGATGCTCGCGGCTGAAGGCGGCAAAGCTCATGAAATCCACAGAGTTGCTTGCCCGCAGAGGTTTGATCCCGGATTCTTCCTCCGGAAAGTCCAGCTTGACATCGAGCAGGAGGTGAGCCGAAGCGCCCTGAAAGTCCAGGTCGAGCAAGCCGGTTCTGTATCCACCTTCGCCTAAAGCCAGGGCGCTCAGGGCTGCACAAACGCTCTTACCCACACCGCCCTTGGCGCTTGAAACGGCAATGATCCGCTTCACCGGCTCTAAACGCTTGCCGATCACATCGAGGCGAGGATCAATCATCGCCAAGATCTTCTAGATCTACAGATTTGATGCTGACGCCCCTTCCCTTCTCCAGTCCGAAGTCGGGACTGCCGCAGAAAGGACAGCGCATGTACACATGAGCAGCCTCGGGAAGGAAATGAATCGCCTCCCGTTCCTCCTCCCCCAAATCGGTATGCTGCTCTAAAAACCAATCCTTCTTGCAGACATTACAGCGAAAGGTTGCTTTCTCGATTTCGAAGTGAAAAACATCGGGACTGAACGGGCGGCCGGCCAGGATGTTCTTCAAACCCACCGAGAATACCTCCTTTTCTATACGCTGGAGCTCCCCGATGAGTACGTTGACGGCCAATACCGTCTTTCTACCGTTTTCTTCGTACAACCGCTCGACCGTAGAAACGACGGCCTCTGCCAGTGCCCACTCGTGCATCTATTCGTTTTCGAACCGTGACATGATTTCCGGGAACTCGTAGATTACCATGCCGCTGTCCTCCACTTCCATTTTCACGTGTAATCCGTCCACCATGCGATTGATGGCTTCTTCGGCCTCCCTCATGCTCAAGTCGGTCTCCAAAACGATATCGGAAATGGTGAGCCGGCCCTTCCGTTTGTAGGCGGCGCGAAAGATCCGTCCTTCTACGCCGTGAGATTGATTGGATGCGGTAGAACCGAACCTGGTGGCGTCGTAGATCTGCCAGCGATCCCGGGCGTTGAGCCGGTTCTGATTATTGAACAAGTCATTGAAGAAGCGCATTCCGAATCGAAAGATCAGGAAGATAAACAGAGCAGGAATCAGAATCCCAAACGGGAAAAAGAAAAACATCAAGGGCTTTCCTCTCAGGTGTCCAATGTAATCATATGCAGGAAAAGTTTCAAACCCCGCGAAGATCTGCAGGAAGGAGCAGTGCAAAAAAAATCGCTTTCGGGGTTTAGCCGTGGGACTGTTGAATACTCTTGATCTTCTCCTTGATCTCATCAACGGAATCGGCCATCGTTTTGACAAGACTACGAATGAACGGATCGCTTATCCGGTATACCCGCTTGTTTCCCTTCACCTGGGAGGTCACGATTCCTCTGCGCTTCAACACGGCCAGATGCTGAGAAACCACCGGCTGGGATTGTTCCAGGCAGCTCCAGAGTTCGGACACACAGGTTTCCTCCCCCATCTCTATGGCGCAGAGAATCTTCAAACGCAGCGGGTGACCGCAGGCCTTCATCGTGGCAGCCAGTTCGTCAATTTTTTTCATAATCCTATATAGAATAACCTGTTTATAACAAATCTGCAAGCCGTCCTGGTTGATTCCCCTTTTCATTTTCACCATATTCCCCCAAGATACCAGTCATGAGCTCAATCTACCTCGACTGGGCCGCCACGGCTCCGCCGGACCCGGAAATTCAGGAACAGATTTTACAGATCTCTCGGGCCTTGTTCGCCAACCCCTCCGCCGTCCACGGCGCGGGACGGGAGGCGGAAAAACTGCTCGACGACTGCCGGCAGCGGATGGCCAAGATCCTGGGTTGTCGGGCCAAGGAGGTGGTTTTCACCTCCGGAGGAACCGAATCGAACAACATGGTCCTGTTCTCCCTCCTGCACAAGAAGAGGGACCGGCGGATCGTTATCAGCGGAATCGAGCACCCCTCTGTTTATCAACCCGCCCAGACCCTCAATCGCCTGGGCTTCGAGGTTGCACTGGTGCCGGCCGATGCATCGGGTCGAATCGATCCGAACCGTATTCTCTCTGCTCTGGACGAAAGGACCGCGCTGGTGACGGTGATGCTGGTAAACAACGAGACCGGGGCGATTCAGCCATTGGCGGAGATTTCCGAGGCTATGCGGGATTTCCAAAACCGCAGTGGAAAAAAAATCCTGCTTCACACCGATGCGGTCCAGGGCTTCGGAAAGATCCCATTTCAGCCGGACCTGCTCGGTGTGGACAGCGCCGCTCTGAGCGCCCATAAGATCGGCGGGCCCAGGGGAGTGGGGGCCCTGTATGTCCGCGCCGGGCGGATCCAGGAGTTTCTCTACTCAGGCGGCGGGCAGGAGTCTGGCCTCCGGCCGGGAACGGAGAATCTACCAGGTATCTATGGGTTTGTCCTTGCCGCCGAAAAGGCCTGCCCGCGGGTGGCGGAGAATCACAAGCGGGCGGAAGCGGCAATGGGGTCTTTTATCGAGGGACTTAAAAGTTTACCGGAGGTGATCCTGACCAACGTCGAACGTCTTGAGAAGGCGGGCGCCCCTTTCTCCCCGTACATCCTCAATTTTTCCATTCCTCCTCTGCCGGGAGAACTTCTCGTTCGGGTTTGCGAGGAGGAGGGGTTTCTCGTCTCTACGGGATCTGCCTGCTCCTCCAAGAAAAAGGATCGTTTTCGGGTGCTGGAGAATATGGGGATCTCTCAGGAGATCGCCTTCTCCGCCATTCGCCTGTCCATAGGGCCCGGTGTCGCCGGTGCACAGCTCAGAGGTCTGGCAGCAGCGCTGAAGCGCCGGATTCCCGAGCTGCTTGAAATCTCCACGGGTTGAACATGGACCGTCTCTACCTGATTAAATATGGAGAACTTTCCCTGAAGGGGAAAAACCGCAAAGATTTTGAAAACCGGGTTCGCGATGATATCAGATTGAAGCTGTCCGATCTGCCGATCAAGCTTCGCAAAGAGTGGGGACGACTATACCTCTATCCTCTCTCTCCGGACCAGGCGCTCGATGCCGGTGGTAGAATCGAGAGCACCCTGGCCCGTACCTTCGGGATCGTCGGCTTTTCCAAAAGCTACGCCGTGGCCAAAAACATTGAGGAGATTCAAGGGGCAGCCTGCGCACTGGCCGAAGGATTGATGGGCAGCCGGGGCAAACGATTCAAGATCGAAGCCCGCCGATCTGACAAGAGCTTTCCCCACAGCTCCTACGAGATATGCTGCATCCTCGGCGACAGTCTGCGCAGCCGTTTTCCCGAGCTGAAGGTGGATCTGAACCGCCCGGATTGGATCGTCCAGGTCGAGGTCCGCAAGCGGGTGTACGTGTACGGTCCGGATATAAAGGCTCCCGGGGGATTACCCCTAGGCGCGAGCGGCCGGGGATTGCTGCTCCTCTCCGGAGGCATCGACTCACCGGTGGCCGGATACCTGATGGCCAAGAGGGGACTGGCCATGGACGCAGTGTACTTTCACACGCCCCCCTATACCTCGGCGCAGGCCAGAGAAAAGGTGCAGCTTCTGGCGGGGATTCTCTCGAGCTATGCAACGGGATTGCGGCTGTGGACCGTACCCTTCACGGAGATCCAGCTTCGGATCAACAAGACGGCCCGCAAGGAAACAACCACACTACTGGTGCGAGCCGCGATGCTGACGATCACCGATCGCCTGGCTCATCTGCACGGGCATGATTGTCTTGTTACCGGAGAGAGTCTCGGCCAGGTGGCCAGCCAAACCGTGCAGAGCCTGCACTTCACCGGAAGCTACACCGGTCTGCCCCTGTTTCGACCGCTGATCGGAATGGACAAATCGGAGATCATCCGGCTGGCCCATGACATCGGTACCTTCGAGACTTCCATTCTGCCCTATGAAGATTGCTGCACACTCTTCGCCCCGGATCATCCCGTTGTTCGCCCGGAGATCAACAGGATGGTAAGCTCCTTCCGATCTCTTCGGCTGGAAGACTCGATCGTGCAGGCGGTCGATCAGACCACGGAAGAATCAGTCGCTGGATGAGCCCTTCTTTTCGGCGGAGCTGGTCGTCGAGTCGCTTTTGCTTTCCTTGGACTTCGAAGAACCGTTTCCGCCGGTAACGGCGGTGGAGCGCTTGTAATCCGTTGTGTAGAAACCGCTTCCTTTGAAGATAATGCCCAGGCCGCCGCCGATCAATCGGCGCACGGGTTTTCCGCACTTCGGACAGATTTTGATTGGATCGTCGTTGATGTTTTGAAACTCTTCAAAACGATGTTTGCAGGATCTGCATTCATACTCGTAGGTGGGCATCTTCAACTCCTGAGCGTTTCCGGTTTTCCAGCCGAAAATTTACTACAAATCACGGCCGTAGACAACCCAAAAGCGTTGCAAGTCAAAGCGTTAAGTTGAAAACGAGTGAACTCGGCGGAGCTTCATCCTCTAGGGGAGGAGCAACACCTTGCCCGTGGTTTTTCGGGCCTCCAGCCGGCGATGAGCATCGGGTGCATCGGATAGCCTTAAGGTTTCGCCGATGTGCAGATGAAGCTCCCCCTTTGAAACCCAATCCAGCACCTCGGAAGCTCTTCTCTCCAAGCTTTTCCTGTCCGCAATGTAGTGAAACAGAGACGGCCGGGTCAGGTACAGCGAGCCTTTTCTTCCCAGGATCGCCGGATCGAAGTCAGGGATCTTGCCGCTGGACTGACCGAAACTGACCAGGATTCCCCTCAGGGAAAGGCACTCCAGGCTCTTGAGGAATGTAGCCTGCCCCACCGAATCGTAGACCGCATTCACCCCTTTACCGTCGGTCAGGCGTTTAACCTCGGATTCGAAATCCTTCTCGCTGTACAGGATCACCTCGTCGGCACCCGCTTTACGGGCCAGCTCCGCCTTCTGCTCTGTAGACACCGTGGCCAGAACCCGGGCTCCACGACGTTTGGCGAGCTGAACGAGCAGCTGCCCCACCCCGCCGGCGCCGGCATGGACCAGCACTGCATCCCCCTTTTTGATCGGGTAGGTCTCCACGGCCAGGTAGTGGGCGGTCATGCCTTGGAGCATTGCCGCCGCAGCCTCCCGGAAACCTACAGCCTCCGGAAGCTTGACCAGCTTGTCCGCCGGCACTGCGGCGTATTCGGCGTAAGCACCGCTAACCCCCACCCAGGCCACGCGATCCCCGATCCGAAGGGAATCGACCCCCGGGCCGAGTTGATGCACGATTCCGGCCCCCTCCACACCCAAAACGCAGGGCAGCTGGACCGGATACAGCCCGTCGCGTTGGTAGACATCGATGAAGTTGACCCCGATAGCTTGCAGCTTTACGATTGCCTGACCCGCCGCGGCTTCCGGCACGGCCATCTCGGTCAGGACCATCACCTCGGGGCCCCCGTTTTTTTGTATCTGAATAGCTTTCATACCCTTAAAAATAATTCCAAAACAGCGATGGGATCAAGCCGAATCGGGATGCCCCCCCACGACCAGAGGTCCGCTCATTGCGGCTGCCCATCGCCGGGAAAACCCTCGGGCAGGAGGGCTTGGAAAAAGGATGCGACCTCCGGACTGGTCAGGCTGAGAGAATCGATGCGGGCCGAACCCTGCTCCACATGTATCTCGGCGTTCTTGAGTATTTTTACCGGATCCTCAACCTCGGCCGTGCGCAACCACAGGGTGAGCATCAGCCGCAGCAGCAATTCCACGGCCCGAAGATTTTCCACCTCGGAGAGAAGAAACACCGCCTGCAGGTCGTAGATTTCCTGCTCCGCTACAGCGCTGATCCAGATTTGACGGATGGGGAGTTGATGCGGCAGAAAGCCGGCGGGATCGGGAAAGTACAAGAAAATATCCGCAGCCTCGAAATCTTGGGCGGCTTCGGGCGGAAGCGGATCGACGCCGGGCGATTGGAGTCGCTGCAGCATGAGCGCCGCAGCGCTCGGCGCACCCCCGGCAACAAACAGGACGCCCCGCTGAGGGGCGGCAATCTCCAGCCCCGAAGCAGCATTCCTCCAGTAGGTGCGATACGACCAGTGAGAACCCGTGAAACCGCGATCGGGGAACTTCGATAACAGTACCCGCTGCCAGGCAGGATCTAGATTGAGCTGCAGTGCCACCGAGGTGGGCGTTACCTCGCCAAGCGCGATCAGCGAGAAGCTCAGGGGCCCACCGGGGCAGAAGCGAATCTGAGCCAAGGCGCGGTGGATGCCGGTGGTGATTCTCTCCAGCTGCTCGGTCTGGGCTCCGGCTGTTCTGGCCAGAGTCTCGATCAAGAGGCGGGAGGAGGAGGGATTGATTGATGCATACACCGATTCCGGGGACGCCGGGGGGAGCACCCCGATCCACTGGGACGTACCCCGAGAAGGGGGCAAAGTCGCGCAGGAGGCCAGAATCAGTGCAAGAAGAACGAGCAGACCTGGAAGACGGCGCATTACGGGCCGGAGGTCTTTTTCAAATAGATGAGACATTTCTCCTGTCCACAGTCGATTTCCACGGCGCGATCGTGCTTCTTCCATTGCCAGGAGACAGCCAATGTATCGTATTTCAGACTCTCCTCGTTGGCCTCCACGGCTTCCCTGACCCCTTGGGATCCGGACAGAAACAGCTCGATGCGGTCGGTGACCTCCAGGTCCATCTCTTTGCGCAGGTTCTGAATCCCCCGCACCAGGTCCCGGGCCATTCCCTCCTGGATGAGCTCATCGCTGAGTTCCGGATCCAGGGCCACCGTAAGAGAGCCTTCATTGAGAACCTTAAGATTTTCCTTCTCCGTTCTCGCAATGATCACACCCTCTTCCGTTAGATCGATCACTCGAACTTCAGCATCCCCTTTACCGATCTCCATGGACAGGGTAGCACCTTCTATAAGCGACTGGATCTCCAGCATCGAGAGTCCCTCGATCCGGGCCGCCGCCGCTTTCATGTCCTTTCCCAGCTGTTTTCCCAGAACCCTATAGTTCGCCTTGGCCGTATACTCGACCAGCTCCTCCTCGTTTTCACGGAACACGACGCTTCGTACATTCAACTCGTCTTTGATCAGATCCTCCATCTCGATGAGGATGCGTTTCTCCTGCTGATCTTTGGTTACCAGGTGCAGCGCCTTCAGAGGCTGGCGGATCTTGAGGTTGTGAAGAGCCCGCAGAGCCCGGCCCATGGACACGGCTTGACGGGTTAGCTTCATCTTCTGCTCCAGCTCTAAATCTCTTCGTCCCGGATCATAGACCGGAAAATCCGTTAGATGGACCGATTCCGGCATTCCTTCGGCTTTGAGATGTCCGTAGATCTCCTCCGTGATGAAGGGGATAAAAGGAGCCGCCACCTGGACGAGGGTGATCAAGACGGAGTGCAGGCTCTCATAGGCCTGGCGTTTGTCCACGTCGTTCTTGGATTCGGGTCTCCAGAACCGGCGTCGGGATCGACGAATGTACCAATTATTCAGCAGGTCGATGAACTCAACGATAGGGTTAATCCCTTTCTGCAGGTCGTAAAGCTCGAGCTGTTCGCTGACCTGCTGTACCAATCCTTGAGTCTCCGAAAGGATCCAGCGGTCTATTGGATTTTCCGGCTTTTCCGGCGCCTGTACCGGCGTAACATTGTCGATGTTGGCATAGGTCACGAAGAAGCTGTAGGAGTTCCACAGAGGAATGATCACATTCTTCAGCACCTCTTTGACCCCTGTATCGGAGTAGCGCAGATCTTCCGCCTTGACGCAGGCCGAGTGCATCAGGAACAGGCGCAGAGCATCGGCTCCGAACTCGTTCATCACCTCCATCGGATCTGTGTAGTTTTTGGCTGACTTGGACATCTTTTTTCCGTCTTCGGCCAGCACCAGACCGTTGACGATGCAGTGGGTAAAGGCGGGTTTGTCAAACAGAGCCGCCGCCAGGACAGTCAGGGTGTAGAACCAGCCCCTCGTCTGGTCCAGCCCTTCAGAGATGAAGTCAGCAGGAAAGTTGGCTTCGAAGTACTCCCGGTTCTCGAAGGGATAGTGGTTCTGGGCGTAGGGCATGGCCCCGGATTCAAACCAGCAGTCCAACACCTCGGGAATCCTCCGCATCGTACCGCCACAGCTGTCGCTGCAGGGGAAGGTTATTTCGTCGACGAAGTGCTTGTGCAGATCCGAGACCTTGCGATTGGACCGCTGCTCCAACTCGGCCCGGCTTCCAATACACACCTGCTCGCCGCAGCTGTCGCACTTCCAGATCGGAATGGGATTGCCCCAGTACCGGTTTCGGGAAATTGCCCAATCCCGGGCACCCTCGAGCCACTTGCCAAACCTTCCATCCCGGATGTGGCCGGGCACCCAGAAGATCTGGCTGTTGGCGCGGAGCATGCTTGCCTTGATCTTTTGAATGTTGACGAACCAGGAAGAGATAGCTCGGTAGATCAAGGGGGAGGCGCAACGCCAGCAGTGGGGATAGGCGTGGAGATAGCTGGAGTGACGAACCACGGCACCCCGGGCCTTGAGGTCTTTGACGATCCTCTTGTCCGCCTCTTTCACGAAAAGCCCCTGGTAATCCGTTACCTCTTCGGTAAATCTGGCCTCGGCATCCACGGGACACACCGTAGGAACATCGGAATCTTTAAGCAACATGTAGTCGTCTTCGCCGAATCCCGGGGCGGTGTGTACGATCCCGGTCCCCTCCTCGATGGAAACGTAATCCGCCACATGGGTGCGGAAAGCTCCCCTTTCGCGCAGAGAGGCGAAATAGGGGAACAGGGGCTCGTATTCCAATCCCGCCAGCTCTTTGCCCCTGTACTCCTGCACCACTTTGTAGCCCTTGGGGTTCTTGTAGTAGGTCTCCAGCCTCTCCTTGGCCAGGATATAGAACTCCTGACCGTCGGCCACCTTCACGTACTCGATCTCCGGACCCAGGGCCAGGGCGAGATTGGAAGGCAGAGTCCAGGGTGTGGTGGTCCAGGCCAGGAAATAGGTATTCTCTTCGCTAAGCAGCTTGAACTTGACGGTGATCGAGGGATCCTGAACATCCTGATACCCACCAAGGTTGAGCTCGAAGTTGGACAGGGCGGTGGAACAGCGCGGACAGTAGGGCAGGATGTAGAACCCCTCGTACAGCAGCTGCCGTTTCCACAACTCCTGCATGATCCACCAGATCGACTCCATGTAATCCGGTTCCATGGTCTTGTAGTCATTGTCGAAGTCGATCCATCTGCCGAGCCGGGTGACGACGCTGCGCCACTCCGCAGTGTAGCGAAGCACGATTGACCGGCAGGCCTCGTTGAAACGGGCGATTCCATACTCCTCGATCTGTCGCTTGCCCGAGATACCCAACTCCTTCTCCATCTCGTATTCCACGGGCAGACCGTGGCAGTCCCAGCCGAAACGCCGCTCGACCCTCTTGCCCCGCATGGCTTTGTAGCGGGGGATGATGTCCTTGATCGTTCCGGGAACGAAGTGTCCGAAGTGGGGCAGTCCGGTGGCAAATGGAGGCCCGTCGTAGAATACGTATTCTTCGCAGCCCTCCCGCTGCTGGATTGATTTCTCAAAGATTTTTTGTTTCTGCCAAAACTCGAGTATCCCCTCTTCCATCTTGGGAAAACTGAGCTTGGAATCGACGGGTTTGTACAAATCCACCTCCGGTCAAACAACTAACTGGGATCGATTCTAAACTGAATGGCTGCGCACTGTCAAAGACGCTGCACACACCCTGAGCCGGGGCTCAAAGTTGACATTGCGGCGTGTTATCCAGTACACTAGTTTTACAGTGCGAATAGCAACAGTACATGAACAATAGCAAAAAATTAGCCAAAAAAACAGATTCTGTACTTCATAAAGAAACAAAAATTACCGCCCTTACCCTGCTCAGGAATTTTTACGACGAGCAGATTTTCAACGTCCTGATCAAAGAGTTCTACAACGCTGATTTGGATATCAGCCTGGCCGCGATAAACGCCTCCGCTTCTCTGGGAAACGAGGCGGCGATTTCACACCTGTATCGCATCATCGAACAGGGGAAACCCGGGCAGAAGGTGGCGGCGATTCGCACCTTGGCCCAGATCAATGCTCCTTCTTCCATAGAAAAGCTGGCCAAGTACTTCACCATCTTTCAAGACAGCGAAACGCGGCGGGAACTGTTGCGTTCGATCACGATGATCTCACCGATGCACCCGAAAACCCGTGAGCTGACCCGGACCCTGCTCCAGGATACGGCGGATGGTCAGGAGTACTACGATATTATTCTCCCGGCAGTGCTGGAGGCGGGGGAGCTCGAGTTGGTGAAGAACAATCTGTTCAAGGCCAATCCGGATGTCCAGCGTTTCGTCTTTACCAAGCTGCTGGACTCTTCATCGGAGGAGGCAAGATCTTTCATCGAATTCTTTCGGGATAAGATACGCCATTTCGATCCCCATACTCTGGGCTGTTTTCTCTGTGCCTACGAGTTGAAGTTTCCCAATCCCCAGACCAATTTCCTCATCGATAGCCTCCAGAGCGCCGACCCGAGAGCCACGACCTCTTTTCTGATCGCCCTGTCGGGATATCAGGGTAGGGTGGAGAATCCTCAGCGCGTGTTCCGGCTGCTGCTGCGGATGCCCTACGTCGATATGGATACCGAAAGCCTAACCGGAGATTTCCTCGGGAAAATCATGGAGGAAGTGAAGAAGGAATCCCCCCTGCTGCTGAACGAGTTTCTCTTCACCACGGCAACCAACCTCGAGGCGGTCTTCGCCAAGCTCAAGAAGCAGTACATATCCCTGAAGGGCATCAAGGAAAGGGACGCCCTGCTTGCGGTAGTGTTTACCAAGATTCTCGAGCAGTACGCCACACCGGAGATCCTGCAGGAAATCCAGAATTTCTTCAGGACGGATTCCGCGGACGACCCGGTGGTTCTCATCAATAGACTGCGCGAAAGGATGATTGCCGCCCCGGAGGGTGACAAGAACCGGTTCGAAGCCTGCCTTCGTCTGTTTATGGTTGATAATCGGGTTGCCCGGATCAACACATACCACACACTCAGCAAGGCCAATCTGAGCACTCCTGCTCTGGCTCGCAGGCTGAACCGTCTGATTCGCATCATCGGAACACTGGAGATTCGCAACTCCGGAAAAAAGATCCTCGAGACCCTGAACTTCGCTAGGGAGGAACGGATTCCCTTCCTCGAGGAAACCTGTGTGGTAACCCTCTGCCAGCTGCTCAATCGTACCGCAATCGAGCACGCACAGGTCGTCTTTGCCGAGGCCGGCAAGTACCCGCACTCACTACGGGGATACATTCGGGGAGCTCGCTTCGTACCCATTAAAATATTCATCAATCCTCTTCTCAAATTGCTGCTGAATCCGAAGATACCCGGGGAAACACGGACACTGACCGTGGGTTCGCTCAAAGCTATGAATCTTACAGGGATGAGGGTTGCTCTTCCCGCCCTGGTTCGGGCCCTGACGGCCAAGGAAATCGAGGAGACTCTGAAAGAGGATATTGCTTCGATCCTCGCCACCTACGTGGACTCAGGCTTCCTACAGCCCCTGATCGATCTGACCGGAAGCGCCGACGGATTCGTCCGGGTTTTGAGCATCCGCACCTTGAAGGCCCTGGCGGGGCGGGAGAAGAACATCCCCGTCGATGTACTAACCAACCGACTGTATCTGCTTCTCGAAGATTCACATCCAGCGGTCCAGATCGAAGCCCTGCTGGCCCTGCTGGCCATAGGGGATGACTACGCTGTCCAGATTTTGGACGATTACGTAACCGCAGAGGACGAAACTGCTTCCGTGGAGATCCTCAAGAATCTCGATCAGGGAGTCTCCCACGAACTGATGGTCAAGGTCCTGAAACTGATCAACGCCCGGAGCAAGAAAATCCACGAAGAGCTGCGCCGGATTCTGCCCCCCTTCTGCCAGGGACCTTTGGCTGAAGATATCCGCACCAGCCTCCTCGAAGCACTGAAAGAAAAGGGGGAAGGCGGCGTTCCGGCACGGGCCTCCGATCGGGCCGCAGCTTCTCAGAGCGACACCTTCATCCAGCACGCCAAGCTGGACTTCAAGCTCCGGCGGGAGAACGCCCAGGATCTTACAGTCCTTTTCACAGACATCGTCAGTTACACGGAGAAGAGCTCCCAGTCCGACGCCCACACCTTGTTCGAGTTGATCCAGGCCTTCGAGGGCATCACCCTGCCCACCATCGAGCGGCTGAACGGGGAGCTGATCAAGAAGATGGGGGACGGTCTGCTCGCGGTATTCAAGCATCCTTTGAACGCCGCCATCGCCGCCCTGGAGATACAGAAGCAGATCCAGGAGTACAACGAGTACAAGATGGAAGCGGAACGCTTCAACGTCAGGGTGGGATTGAACACCGGTCTGGTTATCCGCAAAGACGGAGACATCTTCGGGGATACGGTGAACGTTGCCTCCCGTATGGAGACCTCCGCAAGTCCGGGGGATATCTATTTAACCCAGAACACATACAATGAGATAAAAGAATACATCCGCTGCACCCGGCTGGGAGACCTCCAGGTTAAGGGTAAGACCGAGTCGATCACCGCCTACCAAGCGCAGGAGATCCTCATCGATATGAATAAAGTAATGGCGGAATCCCCCGAAAGTGTTGGGGCCGACAAGGGCGGTACCGATGCCGGATCTCTGCAGAATCTCAAAGAGTCGATGTTCAAACCCGAGTTCGACGTGCCCTCCGGGGCCAACCTGAATGACCGTCTTCTTGCAGGTCTGGAAAGCTTGTTCACGGACATGAGCACTGCTGTGGAAAAAGTCTCGAAGGACTATCATGAAGAGTTCATCTTCAAGCGATTCCTCCACGACAAGTGGTACGAGATCATGGGGGCGGCCGGCGAAAGCGGGGATTCGGCCACCGTTTGACTCTTTTCCCCCAAGGTGTTATAGTATTTCCGGCACACCATTATTGAATGAAACGCTTCAAAAAGGGGGTCTATTGGCAGTAAAAAATCAACGGATCAATAAGATGATCCAGGTTCGTGAAGTGCGTCTGGTCGACGACAAGGGGGAGCAACGGGGAATCGTGCCTACCGCCGAAGCCCTGCAACTCGCGACGGACGCCGGTCTTGATCTTGTCGAAGTTTCACCGAATGCGAAGCCACCCGTATGCAAGCTTCTGGACTACGGCAAATACAAGTTCGAACAGGAAAAGCGGCTCCGAGAAGCCAAGAAGAAACAGAAGCAGGTCAAGCTCAAAGAGATACGCATGCAGCCCAAGATAGAAGAGCACGATCTCAGCTTCAAGACCAAGCACATCAAAGAGTTCCTCGAGGAGGGATTCAAGGTCAAAGTGTCCGTACGGTTTCGAGGACGGGAATTGGCTCATCTGGAGCTAGGCAGGAATGTACTCAAAAGAGTACAGCAATTGCTCGGTGATTCCTTTGTGATTGAAAAGAGGCCCCAGATGGAGGGCCGCATGATGTCGATGTTCATAAGTCCGAAATCGAGAAAATAGAACGGGGGATGAGGAAACCGTATGCCAAAGATGAAAACCAGGAGAAGCGCAGCCAAGAGATACCGAATTACCGGCTCGGGAAAGGTGCGCTACAAAAAACAGAACCTTCGGCACATACTGACGAAGAAAAACAGCAAGCGGAAACGACGATTGCGCCAATCGGCAACACTAAGCAGTGTCGAGACACCCCGTGCTAAGAAACTACTTCCCTATGGATAATGGATAGAGGAGCCTACTACAATGCCACGAGCAATAGATGGAACGAAAAGGAAAAAGCGGCGACAGAAGCTGCTGAAACATGCCAAAGGCTTCTGGGGTAGAAGGAGCAATCTGTATCGAACCGCAAAAGACGCGGTAGCCAAATCTCTGTCGTATGCCTATAGAGATCGGAAGACGAAAAAGCGAAATTTTCGTGCCCTGTGGATTACCCGGATTTCTGCGGCCTGCAGACAGCAGGACATGACCTATTCCAGCTTTATCCACGGTTTAGAGCTGGCTGGAGTCCAGATCAATCGCAAAGCCCTTTCCAATCTGGCCATAGAGGATCCAACGGCTTTTTCCACCCTGGTTGAGAAGGCAAAGGAAGCGGCGGGAGCCTCGGCAAAATGATCAACCTGGCGCAGATCCAGAAACTCGAAGCAAGGGTCACCAAAGCGGTAGAACTGATCAAAGCTCTCAAAGCAGAAAATCAGTCCTTGAGGGGAACCCTCGATTCGGCACAGAGCCGAATGCAGGAGCTGGAAGCACTGGTCGACGATTTCAAAGGCGATCAGAAAGATATCGAAGAATGCATCCTCCGTGCGCTGGAAAATCTGAACGAGCTGGAGGATGAGATCAGCGATCGACAGGAAGAGAACTCCGAGCCGGATGAGGAAGCAGATGACAGCCTGCCCTTCGAAGCCAGGGAGGTGGAGGAAAAACCCACGGGCGGCAGCGACGGTTCCGGAGAGCTGGACATTTTCTAGAAGCGAAGCTATGGGGGGGGAGGTACATCCCGGCAGGTGATGGAAAAGAACAGCCTGGAAGTAAACATATTAGGATCCTCCTTCACGATTCAATCCAGCGGCGATCCGGAATATCTACAACGGGTAGCCAACTACCTGAAAAATAAAGTCCAAGAAATCCAACAAAAATACGCAGATAATACGACCCAAGACCCGATCAAGATCAGTCTGCTGGCGGGCCTGAACGTCGTAGACGAACTGTTCCGTTGTCAGGGCCGGGAGCCTTCAGGGACCGACAATGGGGAAATTGAGAGCATCACCGAGAGGTTAATCGATACGATCGATAGGAGTTTGTTGGGAAACTAGCCCTGTAATGTCCGCGGCGGGGCTTTTCACTTGCAGCGGCAGGTAGCGATGGAAAACGGTGCCGGTACTTACAGCATTCTCTACGTCGACGACGAGCCTCAGAATCTGTTCCTTTTCAGATCTTTTTTCGAACAAGAGTACACGGTGCATACAGCCGAGTCCGGATCCGAGGCACTGAGGATCCTTGGCGAAAGCGACATCCAGGTACTGCTCGCAGACCAACGCATGCCGGGGATCAATGGGATCCAACTTCTTGAAACGGTCGCCAAGGAGTATCCGGAAACGGTGCGGGTGCTGGTAACCGGCTATTCCGATATCGATGTGGTGATCGGCGCCATCAACAGGGGAGCGGTTTACCGCTACCTGGGCAAACCCTGGGATGTCGACGAGGTCCAGGCGACGATCCGCAACGCCCTGGAAATGTACGAGCTTCGGCGGAAAAATCAGACACTGATCGCTTCTCTGGACAAGCAGAATCGGCTTCTGCGGAAGAAGGTCGCAGCGCTGAACTTCCTGAACAAACTGCAGTTGGATCTGAAAGGGCTGCCCGACTTCGAGAGCATCACCGACAAGGCGATCCTCCGACTGCAGGAGGAGTTTGAAGCCGACGTCGGCTGTCATTGTGAGAGTCGCTCTGGAACCGTTCAGATACGGTTTGCCCATCTCAACAGAGACAGGGAAGATGAACTACGCGAGCTGATCGACCAATTGGATCTCCCGCCAATAGAAACTCCTCTGTCTCCCTCTATGCCGGAGGGCCGGAGTCTGTGCGTTCTTCCCCTCGTGTTTCAAGGCACCTACTTCGGCCATCTCGTTTTTCTGTTCCCAAAAAAAACACCATTCGATATCGAAGAGCTTCCTTTCGCCGAGGCCGCCTCCCACGTCGTGTCCTCCGTCCTGTACAGTGATCATGTCCACAGGCAGGAGATGAAAAAAGAACAGCTGCTCCTGGTTGGTCAAATGGCCGGTATGATCGTTCATGATCTGAAGGGCCCCCTGGCGACGATCATGGGCTTTGTATCGCTGCTGCAGGCAGATATAGACAGATCTCAACGGGAGGAGTTCGCCGGAATCATCAATCAGGAGGTGCGGCGCCTGATCGATATGGTTGAAGAGCTTCTCTCCTTCTCAAAGGGGGAAACCCATCTGAATATCACCTCGATCGAGTTCCGAAGCTTCGTTGAGGAGATCGTCGAGCTCTTCGACATCAGCTTGAAAAAGGAGAACATCCGGACCGAGGTTTCTCTGAACGGGCTTCACAGCTTCTCCGGAGATCGAAAGAAATTGAAAAAGGTCTTCATCAATCTGTTCCAAAACGCCCGGGAGTACCTTCAGGCGGTAGAGGGCCGGAGAAATATATGGATTTCCTCGAGTTTAGAGAAAGACACCGTGCTGATTCGTTTTATCAACAATGGTCCCCGAATTCCGGAGGAGCTGCTGCCAAGGCTTTTTGACCCCTTTTTCTCCCACGAGAAGGATCAGGGCACCGGCCTGGGGCTGACGATCTGCAAGAAAATAGTCGAGGAGCATCACGGATCAATAGAGGTATTTTCAGGACCCGGTAGAAATGAGTTCAGGATATCCCTTCCCGTAAAATCACATCCCTATCAAGATTCGTGAAATCGCATCCCAGGACAGTAACGATCGAAGCAGCCAGGCGGTTGGCGAGTTTGGCGGCTTGAACGCTGCTATGGCCCAGCAGGATTGCATAGATAAAGGCGGCGGAAAAACAGTCCCCGGCGGCTGTTGTGTCCAAGGGATCTACACAGAACCCCTCCACGTGATGATTTTCTCCGTGGTCACTGACGTAGCACCCGTCGCAGCCCACTTTCATCAGCACAATGGGACAAATTTTTGCCGCTTCCTCGAGCAGCCTCCGATCATCGAGGTCCTGACCGAACATGATGCGGTACTCCTCTCGATTCCCGAATAAAACATCGATTCTGGAGGGTAACCAGGAACGGAACTCCTCGTGGTACCTGTGAACAACAAACGGATCGGCCAGATCGAAGCAGATCTGCCCTCCCTCTTTCCTGCACTGTTCTATCGCCCGCAGGACCGCCTGCTTCTGATTTGCCGTGTCCCACATATAGCCCGTAGTGTAGAAGAGCTTGGTTTTCCCCAGAGCGTCGGAATCCAAGTCCTTCAGGCCGTACTCCCGACAGGCACCCAAGTAGGTAAACATGGTACGCTCGTGATCCGGAGTTACCAATATGACCGAACAGCCCGTGGGAAGGGTCTTTGCCACGACCTGCACGGTGATTCCCGCGGTTTCCAGGATCCGGTTGTAGTTCCTGCCCCTTTGATCGGGTCCCACCGCCCCACAGTATAGAAGCGGATCGAGAGTCTCGCCCCGATCCAGCCAGGAAATTCCCCTCAAGGTGTTGGCCGCGCTCCCGCCGGGTATGTTGGTATAGCCGTCCAATATCGACAGCACTCTCTCCATACCCTCCCGATCCACGAGATTCATCGTACCCTTTTTCGCCGATAGAGCCTCGAGAATGCCTGAGTCAACCGGAGCGATAAAGTCGAGCAGCGGATTGCCGAGTCCAATTACCGAATACATACATAGCGCCTCGTTTATTGACAGGGGACACGGGATTGTACTATGGTACTTCCGGCTAAGTACACACCTTGCGAGCGCTTTTCCAAAGGTTGATCAATGGGCTTAATTACAAGCCAGCAACTCTTACAGTACTACGGTAAATATAAAGAACGGGAGATCACCTTCAACCGTCAGGTGATCGACGTGCTCAAGCTCCTGCCCCGCCAGGTGTACATCAAATGCCACGGCGATCAGATACCCTGTGTGCTCTACGCCTCCTCGATGACAGGAGCGAAAATTGTGGCCAGCCTGAAGGCTGCGGCGATGCAGAAGCTTCGCCTGGCCAACAATTCAGTATCCCTGCGCTTCGCTTTCCGTCGAACGGTAAAACGCGAACCCCTGTTCTTCTTCGTCCCAGCCAAGATTACCAACTACGCGTTCTACAATGCCGAGAAGCCGGATCTGTACTTCCTCAGCATTGAATACACCTCCAAACCTCCGGAGGACCTGATCGAGATGCTGGGTCAACTATTCGACGCCAACACCAATTTCCAACGGAGAAAAGAAGAGCGTATCGACCTGAATCCAACAACGATCAAAGCCCTTGGTTTGGAGGGCAAAGAAGCAGCACTGGTCGTAGATAAACAGGTAAAGAAGTGCATCATTCGGGATCTGTCATTCTCAGGATCAAAGGTCCTGCTCTTCGGTGCGGTTGCCGAGGATGTCCAGAAAACGGCGGTCCTCCAATTCTCTCTTACCGATCAGAAACAAAAGATCCTTATACCCGGAACGATCGTCCGTTTCGAGGAAGTGATCGGCCGGGAAGACATCGGCGCCTTTGGAATCAGTTTCGTCGAAGAGAAGACGCCGATAAGCTACAAGATGCTGATCAACAACTACCTCAGAATCCACCGGCAAGCTCACGGGTAGCGACACTTAAACACCCACAGCGGTCCCGTCCCATAATTTTTTCGATAAAAATAAATAAATTTTAAAGGGGGGGATGACGATCAAAAGAATGAGGGGTTTTCTAGCTTCGGTTTCCCGGGGAAGAAGCTTGAATTCCCTCTGATCTACATATCGTCGTTTTTGGAGGAAGGTTTAGAAAAAAAGAGACGAAAAAACTTTGAGAAGAAACGGGCAGGGATGCCCGCGCAAATTTAATGTTTCACGGAGGAAACAATGATAATCAACCACAACATGAGCGCGCTGTTCGCGGCGCGACAAGAAAAGATGAACTCCTGGGTCCTGGACAAGAACATGGAGAAGCTGTCCTCGGGCCTGCGTATCACCCGGGCCGGAGATGACGCGTCCGGATTGGCCGTATCCGAGAAGATGCGCAGCCAGATTCGCGGCCTGCACAGGGCGGAGAAAAACACCATGGACGGGATCTCCTTCATCCAGACAACCGAAGGGTATCTCCAAGAGAGCCAGGACATCATTCAGAGGCTGCGTGAACTTTCAGTACAGGCGGCCAACGGCATCTATTCCGACGAAGACCGCATGCAGATCCAGGTCGAGGTGTCCGCCCTGGTCGACGAGGTCGACCGCATCGCCTCCCACGCCCAATTCAATGGTATGAACATGCTTACCGGCCGCTTTGCCCGGGAAAGCGGAGAGAACATCGTCACCGCTTCCATGTGGTTTCATATTGGGGCCAATATGGACCAGCGGGAGCGGGTGTACATCGGCACGATGACCTCCGAAGGCCTCGGGGTCAAGCAGATGGCCACCGGGGACATCATTTCCGTATCCACGCCGGATCAGGCCAACCGGTCCATCGGCGTGCTGGATGAAGCCCTCAAAGTCGTCAACCGGCAGCGGGCGGACCTGGGAGCCTACCAGAACCGTCTCGAGCACGCCGCAAAGGGTCTGGCTGTCGGAGCCGAGAACATGCAGGCAGCGGAATCCCGAATCCGGGACGCGGATATGGCCTCGGAGGTCGTAGAGTTCACCAAGAACTCGATTCTCCTTCAGGCGTCCATGGCGATGCTCGCCCAGGCGAACCTGAAACCCCAGACCATATTGCAGCTGCTAGGGTAAGGGACTATACTTAGATTTGTAGATAAACCGTTTTCTGATCTTTGAAAAATGCCCTCCTGACGGTGCCAAGGTATAGAGATTCTTCGATCATTCGCTCCCGAGCGTCATAGCGCTTGGGAGCGCGATCGGATGAGATCTCCATACCAGACAGGAGAACAAAATGGGAACGGATTCGGAGAAGTGCGCGAATGACTCCGGAGTTCCTGTCGGTATTGTAAAGTTAGGCCAAGGAGGCCTTTCTCGTCAATTCAAGGAGGGTGAAATGATAATTAACCATAACATGAGCGCGGAGTACGCCAACCGCGTCCTCAAGTTCCAGAACCGGGAAGTGAACAAGAACATTGAAAAGCTTTCCTCCGGACTGAGGATAAACAGGGCTGGCGACGACGCCTCCGGCCTGGCCGTATCCGAGAAGCTACGATCCCAAATCCGAGGTCTGAACCAGGCGGAACGCAATATTGAAAATGCGGTCTCCTTCATACAGGCAACGGAGGGATACCTCGGAGAATCCCACGATATACTACACCGCCTCCGAGAGCTTGCAGTGCAATCCGCCAACGGCATCTACTCCGATGAGGACAGGATGCAGATCCAGGTTGAAGTATCTCAGCTCGTAGACGAGATCAACCGGATCGCCTCTCACGCACAGTTCAACGGCATGAACACCCTGACTGGGGCGTTCGCCGATCCTGCTCGAGGGGGCACCGAAGTTCGGAGTATGTACTTTCAGGTAGGTGCAAATATGGATCAGAGAGAGCGGGTATTTATCGGAACCATGACAGCCCAGGCCCTGGGACTTCAGAGCGCACAGGCGGGGGAATCGATATCGATTTCAACCCCCGATCAGGCCAACCGAGCGATCGGCTTGGTGGATGCCGCAATGACAGTGATCTCCAGGCAGAGGGCAGATCTGGGCGCGTACCAAAACCGTTTCGAAATAGCGGCCAAGGGCGTAGCGGTGGCAGCAGAAAATATGCAGGCCGCCGAATCGCTCATCCGGGATACGGATATGGCTGCCGAAACCGTGCAGTTCGTGAAAAACCAGATCCTATCGCAGGCCGGAACAGCAATGTTGGCTCAGGCCAACCTGCAGGGGAAGACAGTCCTGCAACTGCTACAATAAAAGTGCGGTAAAAACCGTTCCCGAAGCTGAAAGAGGTTTCTGGACGTCACCTCTTTACAGTAGAATCGATGGGGGAGGTCGCGCACTCCCCTATCTTCACTTTGATGGAGGAAACAGATGGGAATCAAGATTCAAGGGGTACCCAATCCGCGAGTCTCCCAGGAATACTCAAGCACCAAGAAGCCCCGCTTTCCCGACGCGCGGGTGAAACTGGAGCGGGCTCGGCCCTCCGAAGCGGCTCCAAAAAAACAGGACATCGGCAAGAGCCTGGATATCCTGCGGGAAGCCTTTCGGTTGTTCAACCGACGATTGAAGTTCAGCGTGAATGAGGAGATCGACCGGGTGGTCGTAAAGGTGATTGACGGAACAACCGATAAGGTTATCAAGGAGATTCCGCCGGAGGAAATTCAAAAATTGGTCGCCCGGATCAAGGAAACGATCGGGATTCTGTTCGACGAAGAGATATAAACTCAGCGACTACATTCCTTGGCAGGCGAACAGCTTTTTTTTAAGAAAGAGGCGTTGAATACCGTCTGCATGCATGGCCCCAAATCAAGTTATTTCATCATCCTCCTTCTCGTAGCCTACATTGGAAACTCCCAGAGCTTTTCCATACCCGGTGTCAGCAGCAAATACGACAGCGAAGAGACGATCGAGAAGCTCGTCGAAGTCGAAAGCATTCCCCTTGCCCGGATGGAGCGGGAGAAGCAAACCTACAAAAATCAGAAGAGGGCCTGGCTGAGTCTGAATCAACGAATGACCGCGGTCCGGGAAACCGCCGGGAATCTGTACGGATTTCAAAATCCCTTCAACAATAGGATCGCCGGCTCTTCGGATGAGAGTATTTTGACGGCGACCGCAGACCGTACCGCGGTGGAGGACGAGGTCTCGATCCAGGTCAAGAGAGTCGCCGGCGCGGACCGCTTTATCTCCAAGTCCCTGCCGAAGGACTATAAAGCCCCCGCCGGTACCTACCGTTTTCGAGTCGGAGAGGAAGAGATTAGGGTCAACTTTCGCGGCGGAACCCTGAAAGAGCTCGCCGATGTGATCAACAGCAAGGCCGGAGACCTCCTCGAAGCTTCGGTGGTCAGTGACAGCAAGAGTACCCAGGTCTTTCTCATCGAAAGCAAGAAAACGGGGGCGAGAAACCAGTTAAGCTTTTTCGACCAGGCCGCCACCTTTGGTGAGGAGGCGGGGATCATTGAACGGTCGCTGGAAGCCAGCCGGTCGATCCAGCTCAAGCGTTACCCTGAGGAGACCCTGACCCTGAATCCTGTCTCGGAGGCCAAGATACCCCTGAGCCCGCCGCACACGATGAAAGCCAATATGGTTCTCTCCCTCGAGGTGCGCGTACAAAGATTGCCGGAAGAAGCCTACCAGGAACCCACACCTCCGCCGGGACCGGCGATTCCTTCGGTGGGAGGCATCGACTTCGAGGGGATAGCTGTAGAGAGCGCTCGTTCCCGAACGGTTCTTCCGCCGTGGGAACCTCCCGAACCTCTCGAAAGAGTCGATGACCCCAAAATCCTCTTCGTTCAGGAGGGGGACAGCGTCACCGCCCTGCCTCCCCTGCAGGATTCCGAGCAGTTTGTTTCGCTTCAGTTCGAAGCTTCTCAACTTCCGCCACGGATCGACAGCCTGATCGTGCGCAACCGCAACACCCATCGGATCGTCCAGATCCGCGATATCCGTATCTACGACAAGACCGCCAGAGGTGACTACAGGGCCGTCAATCCTCTGTCCTCGGCCGAAGATGCGGTAATCGTCATGAACGGAATCGAGATAACCAGGGAAAGCAATGAAATCGACGATCTGCTTCCCGGTGTCAATATCACCCTTCACGGCTCCGGGGATCAACCGGTATCCCTGTCTGTGGCCAGAGACCTGGAATCCATAAAGGAGGGATTGTTCAATTTCATCGGCTATTACAATCAGCTTCTCATGCACGTCGACATCCTCACCCGCCAGGAAGAGGGGGTCTTGGAGGCCGCCGTGTTTCTGGACGACGATGAGAAGGAACAGGCCGAGGAAGATCTGGGTCTGTTCCGGGGCAACACAACCCTGATGCAGCTGAAATCCCGACTTCAACGTATCATGATGGATCCTCATCCCACGGACGGGGGGCAAGCCCTTAGCTTGCTCGCTCAGATCGGGATCAGCACCTCGGGCGGGCAGTTCCAAACCTCGGGCGTGGTGGATCGAATCCGACTTCGGGGATACCTGCAAATCGATGATGACAAATTGGAGGAGTCGGTCAACCGCATGGGCGATTGGGTCAAGCAGCTGTTCGGGTACGACAGTGACAACGACCTGGCAATAGACTCCGGCGCTGCCTACCAGCTGGACAACTACCTGAAAGCCTACGTGGGGATAGGCGGCATCGTATCAAACCGGATGGCCGCTTTGGACAACTCGATCGCCCGCAAAGATCGGGAAATCGAAAGATACAACGAACATCTGGAGGACTACGAAGCTGCTTTGAGAAAAAAATTCGGCGCCATGGAAGGCGCCCTGAATAATCTTGAGAAATCCTCCCAAGCGATCGAAAATTTAAACAGACGCAATGAGTAGAGGAGACAACCAACGTGGATATCAGGATTAACGATCAAAATCTCGACTTTACGATCGAAAAAAACGAAACCTTGGGCGATGTGGTAAAGGATATCGAAGCCTGGTTGGACGGCTCTGATCTAGTGCTCTGCTCTGTGAAACACGAAGACCAGAATCTCCTATCGCAGCCCTATGAGGAGTGGGCTAAAACACCTCACAGTGAAGTGGGTACCCTGAACGTCATGGTGAAACACACCCGGGAGCTCACCGTACTGAACCTTCAGACCATCCTCGAGTACCTGGATCTGCTTAAGCAGGCAACAGCCGCAGGAAAAGGAAAGCTTCTTGGCGAGCTCTTTTCGGGTTTCCCGGCGTTGGTGGAGAGCGTGCGGAAGCATTTCCCAAATCCCGATGCGACCCTTCAGGCCCTGGTCGCCTTGTTTCTCCATGCAGATGTGGAAGAGGTGCTGGGCTGGCCCGAGGAAAAGATGCAGCAGGCCGTCAAGCTGATCGACCTGGTGTCCGGGAACGTATCATTCCGGCTGCAGGAGCTGCAGGATCCCAGAGCGGCTCTTGAGACCTTGTCGGAGGATTTGAAGATTTGCATCGAAGAGATCAGCGAGATCTCGATTCTTCTGCAAACCGGCAAGGACAGACAAGCGATGGACACGATGGTGAGATTCTCCGAGCTGTCCCAAAGCCTGGTGCGCCTGGTCGCTTCGGTCTTGGCGAACAGCGCTGATCCGGGGAAGCAAGTAACCGTGGGCGGCATGGGTCTGCAGGATTTCTACCGGGATCTCAACGGGATCCTGACTGAGCTGCTGGAAGCCTTTCATGCCAACGACTCCGTTTTAATCGGAGATCTGATGGAGTACGAGGTAGCGCCCCGACTGGAGCAGCTGCGGACATTCCTACAGGAGGTGGCGTGATACTGCTTCAGACCAGATACGATTTCCTCTCTTCTCCCGACACCCGCTCGATCTGGATCTTCATAATTATCGCCTCCGTTTTTATCGGGATCATCATCCTTGGGGGGCTCATATCCAGACGGAAAACGAGGAGTCTGGATCCGGAGCGGAGACGCAGGTACGGACGCCACGTGTTTCAGCGGATGGCAAAAAACATAGGACTGCAGAAGCATCATATCGAGATTCTCGAATATCTGATCCGCGTCTGCGCTGTCCGTCAGCCCTTCCTGATTTTTTCCAGTTCAGGCCTTCTCGATGACGTAATGAAAAAAGGCATCTACGCCCTTCATCAGAACACGAAGCTGAAGGAGGAAGAGAGGGAGCGCCGCCTGACCTACCTCTTTCAAATCAATCAGATTATCGAACGCAATGCGAAAAAAGGGGTCGGGGTGCGTTCGACGATCATGATGCGGCCCGGACAGTCGGTCACGATCACCACGGAAGCGGGCCGTCAGTACTCCACTCGGGTGGTGTCGCGCATGAGGGATATGGTGGCGATCGCCGCCGCTACCGATGGGGCGGGCAATCAGATACGCTGGCCTCGGGGTACCCAGCTCAAAGTCAATTTCTGGCGGGAATCCGATGCGGGTTATGCCTTCGAAAGCAAAGTGCTGGGATACGACAAGATTAAAGGCAGCGTCTGTGTTCTGGTTCATCATGCCAAGACCTTGCGACGGGAGCAACAACGGAGGTATCGCCGCAGTCCCATCCACCGCCCCTGCTTCTTCTATCCCGTGCTGATCGTAGAATCCGGCTCGGGCCGGCGGGCTCAGAAGAAGGCTGTTGTTCAGGTTACCCGACGGCTTCTGGGAAATCTGATCGACATCTCCGCCGGAGGCTGCTCCATCAACAGTGTCTACCCATTGAAAACAGAAGACCTGTGCAAGATCGAGTTCGAGCTGGCCCGCCGGCAGCGGATCACGGTGTTCGGCAAGGTGAAGAGGATCCGCAGGTCCGGATTTCGCTCCTCCGTCATGCATATCATGTTCACAAAGCTGTCCAGCCATTACCTCAATCAGATCTACCTGTACGTGTACGACTATACTCCCCCCCGCTCTGGCATTGCAGCCCGCTAGAGCTTCAGTTCCGTTGACCGGGCTTTCGATTTTCACTACCATATCGCAATGTACCGCACTGAAACTCCGGACCAAACGATCCGTATAGGCCTCGAGATCGGCAAGCAGCTGCGACCGGGTTCCGTGGTGGCCCTGCACGGAGCGCTCGGTGCGGGTAAGACCACCCTGGTCAAGGGAATCGCCCGGAGTCTGAACATCGAGGAGGCCGTCACCAGCCCGAGCTTCACTCTCATCGCCGAGTACGAGGGAAGCCGGGAAGGAAATCCGATCACCCTCTACCACATCGATCTGTACAGGATCTCCCATCCGCAGGAGGTCGAGGATCTCGGCATGGAGGAAATCCTGGACGGAGAGGGGATCTGCGTAATCGAGTGGGCTGAAAAGGCATCGGAGTTCCTGCCGGAATCCGCGGTCCGCGTGGAAATCGTCATCGAGGATAAGGGGAGACGGCAAATCAAGATTCGGGGGCTAACACCTGCATGAACGTATTGGCGATAGACACGGCCACGGCGACCCTGGGCTTAAGCCTGAAATCGGGATCAGAATCTCGTACCGTCCTGCTACAGGCCGGGCTGAAGCACTCGGAGAAGCTGATGCCCACGGTTCGGACACTGCTCCAGGAGGCGGGGCTCGGAGGGGAGGAGCTGGAACTGATCGCCTGCTCGATCGGACCGGGGTCCTTCACCGGGATTCGAATCGGTCTGGCAACGGCCAAGGGGCTGGCCTTGGGTATACAGGCGGGAGGGACGTCCTGCCGATTGATCGGTGTGTCCACACTGGATGGACTTGCTCACCGCTTTCGCCGCTTCGAGGGTACGGTGGTTGCGGTGAACCCCTCTTTACGAAAGAAGCACTACGCCGCGGTCTACCGCAGGGGCGTTCTTACGGGTGACTATTTGGAAACCACTCTTGCGGACCTGGCAGCCGCCCTCCGCCGCCGTTCTCAAATCCCGATGCTGCTTACCGGTGCGGCCGCCTCCGATCTATACGCGCTGCTGCTGCCGGAACATGGCGCGGAGAAGCTGGTCCTTGACGCTTCGGGGCAGAGCAGCGACCCCGCGGGGCTGCTGGAGTGCGGGGTGGCGAGGCTCGAGGAGCCGCCGACAGAACCCGTGCCGCTGTACTTGAGAAAGAGTGAGGCCGAAATTACTTTTTACGGTGAGTAGCCCGATCGACGAAGCGGTCCCATTCGGGTAGAGCCGAAGGCTTGGTCTTGACCGCTTCGATGTTTTCCTGCTGAATAGCCTGGTATACCTCTTTACGGTAAACCTTGATCGATCGAGGAGCGGAGATCCCGATCTTGACCTGATCCCCCCTGATATCGATGACTGAGATCTCGACCTCGTCTCCGATCATGATCCTCTCGTCTACTTTACGGGAGAGTATCAGCATGGCTGCTGCTTTATCGCTGCCAGCTCTTTCAGAATCGGATGCCGGACTCCCCACTCCGGGTTCGTGGAGATGGACTGACGTCCGACCCGGGTCTCCTTATTTATGATGATCGGACCCTGCAGGTTGGCGGTCATTTCCATCGGGTATTGGGGAATTGTGACGATGGCAAAGTTGAGAATCTTCTCAGGGGAGTCGATCCCGATCTCCTCCAGCTCCTCCTTGGGAACCTCGAGGGTATAATCCGGTCGAAAGATAACCGGATTGATCAGGACAAAGGCTACCTCTACGAGTTCCAGGGCTTGAAGCCAGTAGAAGGGTTGCTGCGGCGCATCGAGGAGCACATAACTCTTCAATTTCTCGAAGCCCAGGATCCCGTAGGGAAACTCTATCTTCTGCCGTTCATCGACATCGACGGAACCATAGGCCTTGGTATCGACTCTCATCATCGTCTACCGTAGAAAATCCAGTAGAGAAGGTCTGATGATGCGGGCCGCGGTTCCAACGGCTGCCTGATGCACGTATTCCAGCATTTTCAGGTCCGTGATCGCCTCGGTGATATCCAGATCCGCCTCCTTGGCCAGGAAACTGATATACTCGGGCCGCTCGTATTCGAGGCGCTGCTCGGTAATCTGCAGGCGGCTGTCCTTGGAACCGATCTCGGCCAAATTAGCGGTCAGGGCTTCGACGGCGTCGTCGATGCCTCGCAATCCGTCCCCGCCGATACGGTGAATGTCGTTCTCGTACATGCCGTTTCTCAAGGTGATGACCATATCGAAGATCGATCCGCCGTAGGCGGCCGCGGAATCTGCCACGTTGAGGGGTGGGGACTCGGATCCGCGGGCGATGATCCCGAGATCCTGGAGCACCG